>REGX01190896.1_pt1 | contig 13615 bp, 12 predicted proteins | sample 2276321 | NCBI WGS metagenome assembly REGX01 (sample SAMN08335021, study PRJNA423103) | bovine gut metagenome | biome: bovine gut metagenome; feature: rumen; material: feed digesta; isolation source: rumen digesta from from 15 high feed efficiency cows and 15 low feed... | host: Bos taurus ... | reverse complement strand
CCTTAATATATGAAATCTGAGTGATACGGTCTTTTACCATGTCGAGACCAGTAGTCTCGAGGTCGAAAACAATAATTGGTTTCTTTAAATTTAATTTCATTTTTTATTTTTTACTCGTTCAATAGCATAGGCATAATCAGCATGAGGATATCCTCATTGTCAGGCTGAGAAGCAGGTACGATGATGCCAGCACGGCTAGGATCGGCCAACTGAATGATCACCTCATCGCTCTCAAGATTGTTGAGGATCTCCTGAAGGCTAGAGCCCTTGAAGCCAATGCTCATAGGATTGCCATTGTATTCGCAGCTGATCACCTCCTTAGCAGATGTAGCGAAGTCGATATCCTCTGAAGTAAGCTCAAGCTTGCCACCTTCGATGTGGAAGCGGATAAGCTGACTGCTCTCGCTTGCGAAAGGCAATACGCGGCGCAAAGCACCAAAGAGAGCCTTACGCTCGATAGTGATCTGATTAGGATTATCCTTAGGGATAACTGAATTATAGTTAGGGTAGCGACCCTCGATCAGACGACAACTCAAAGTGCCATCTGCATATTTGATTTCAGCATTTCTGTCGTCAAACTTGATGGCTACGTCGCCACCATCCTTACCAAGTACATTCTTCAGCAAGTTAGCAGGCTTCTTAGGCAGGATAAATGCCGCAGGAGTATCGCTCTTGATAGCAAAGTTCTGATTGCGTACCAACTTGTGGCCATCGCTGGCTACAATAGCAAGTGCATCTGGAGTAAGGTCGAAGTAGATACCATTCATTACAGGACGAAGCTCATCATTAGCGGTAGCAAAGATAGAGCGGCTGATATTGTCGACCAGAGTAGCAGAGTCGATGGTAAGCGTAGTAGCTGCATCGCTCATAGCCTGAGTGCGAGGATACTCCTCTGCATTCTGAGCTGTAAAATTATAGACACCGTTCTGGTATGCGATCTTGATAGTGAAGTTCTCGTCTACTTCAAACTGAAGAGGCTGCTCGGCCAATTCCTTGACAGCATCGAGGATAGTACGGTTAGGTACAGCAAATTCTCCCTCGCCATCACACTCGTCGAGAGTAATTACGCTTTGCATTACGTTTTCGCTATCGCTTGCAGTAAGAGTCAACTCGCCATTACTTACCTGGAAAAGGAAATCGTCGAGTATTGGCAGAGAATTCTTGCTATTGATTACTCTTGACAATGTGTTAAGTCTACTGCTTAAAGCAGTACTTGATAAGGTAAATCTCATGAGTATTTATTTTTTAGTTTATTTTCTTCTTACAAAAATAGTAAAAATTGATGTGATTAACAAAAAATGGCGTCGAAAATTTTAGTTTTTACAACTATTTTAGTAATTTCGCACACTGAAAGAAAAATTTAAAAGTATTGAATAATGGATTTACAAGGAAAAGTAATCGCAGTACTTCCAGAGCGTAGTGGTGTTTCAGCCCGCGGTGAATGGAAGTCTCAGTCATTTGTTATCGAAACACACGAGCAGTTCCCTAAGCAGATGGTATTCGATGTGTTTGGCGCAGATCGTCTGGCTCAGTTTAACATAAAGATTGGTGATGAGATCAATGTATCTTTTGATATCACTGCTCACGAATATAATGGTCGCTGGTTCAACAATATCCGTGCTTGGAACGTTCAGCATGTAGATGCTGCTGCTGTTCAGGCTAGCTATGCTCCAGCTGCTGCTCCAATCCCTGGTGATGCTCCAGCAGGTGGTGCTCAGGCTCCATTCCCTCCAGCACAGCCAACTGCAGAGGGTGGTAGTGCAGACGATCTTCCATTCTAAAGATATTCAAAAGGCTCTGGTTTATACTAGGGCCTTTTATTATGCCAATATGGCGAGTGTGCAACTACTATGCACACTTATTGCAATGTAGATGCACGCTCAGTGCAAAGCCGTTGCACATAAGTTGGTGCTTATGCAATATTTGGTCAATTAATTACGATTCGGAGCAAAAAACCTATAAAATATTTAAAGATTGAAAGTTTTTTGATGAAAAAAGTAATGAATTGTTTGTTTAGTTCGCTAAAAATGTATATCTTTGCATCCGTAAATAAAAAAATGAATTAAAAATGAAGAATTCACAGACCCTACTAAGCATTATTATTCGAATTCGACTACAGCGAGTGGCCGGAAGTAAGAAAGTGTGCATGTAGCTCTGATGAACTATATTATAAAGGCTTTCTCACTTCCGTAGTGTGAAAGCCTTTTTCATTGGATTTAATTATTTGAGAGATATGAGTGATAGACTTTACATTTTTGATACCACACTTCGCGATGGCGAACAGGTACCTGGTTGTCAGTTGAATACAGTTGAAAAGATTCAAGTGGCTAAGCAGCTGGAACAGCTGGGTGTTGATGTAATCGAAGCAGGCTTTCCAATCTCAAGTCCTGGCGATTTCAATTCAGTAGTCGAAATTTCTAAAGCCGTTACATGGCCTACTATCTGTGCCTTGACACGCGCCGTAGAAAAGGATATTGATTGTGCTGCCGAGGCCTTGAAGTATGCTAAGCGTAAGCGTATCCATACGGGTATTGGTACTTCTGATAGCCATATTAAATATAAGTTTAATAGCAATCGCGAGGAGATTATCGAGCGTGCTGTTGCTGCTGTTAAGTATGCCAAGAAGTATGTAGAGGATGTAGAGTTCTATGCTGAGGATGCTGGTCGTACTGATAATGAGTATCTCGCTCGCGTGGTAGAGGCTGTTATCAAGGCTGGTGCAACAGTTGTGAATATTCCTGATACTACAGGTTACTGTATGCCAGACGAATATGGTGCTAAGATCAAGTATTTGATGGAGCATGTAGACGGTGTGGATAAGGCTATCCTTTCTACCCATTGCCACAACGACCTGGGTATGGCTACTGCCAATACTCTTCAGGGTGTATTGAATGGTGCACGCCAGGTAGAGGTTACTATCAATGGTATTGGCGAGCGTGCAGGTAATACTTCGCTCGAGGAAATCGCCATGATCCTGAAGTGCCACAAGCACATCGGCATTGATACGAATATCAATACTACTAAGATCGTACCTACCTCTCGCATGGTATCCAGCCTGATGAATATGCCTGTTCAACCTAATAAGGCTATCGTAGGTCGCAATGCTTTTGCTCATTCATCTGGTATCCATCAGGATGGTGTATTGAAGAATGTACAGACTTACGAGATCATGGATCCTAAGGATGTAGGTTTGGATGATAATGCTATCGTATTGACAGCTCGCTCTGGTCGCGCTGCCTTGAAGTATCGTCTTGAGGTGAATGGCGTTAAGGTAGATGATGAGGAGAAGCTTGACAAACTCTACAAGCAGTTCCTGGTACTTGCTGATAAGAAGAAAGAGGTAACTGATGATGATGTATTGATGTTGGCTGGTGCTAATAATGCTGATACTCATGCTGTTAGCCTTGAATACTTACAGGTTACTACAGGCAAGGGCTTCAAGAGTGTAGCTTCTATCGGACTGAATATCGCTGGTCAGAAGTTTGAGGATTCTTCTACAGGTAATGGTCCTGTTGATGCCGCTATCAATGCGCTCAAGAAGATAATCACCAAGAACATGACTCTCAAGGAGTTTACTATCCAGGCTATCGACAAGGGTTCTGACGATGTAGGTAAAGTACACATGCAGGTAGAATATGATGGACATATGTACTATGGCTTTGGTGCAGATACCGATATCGTAACCGCTTCAGTAGAGGCTTATATCGATTGTATTAATAAGTTTAGAAATTAAGAAATAATACATATATTATATGAATACATTATTTGACAAGATTTGGGACAAGCATGTTGTGCAGATCGTAGAAGACGGTCCTACACAGCTTTATATCGATCGCTTGTATTGCCACGAAGTAACTACAGCTCAGGCATTTGATGGTTTGCGCGCAAGAAACCTTAAAGTTTTCCGCCCTGACCATGTATATGCTATGCCTGACCATAATACACAGACTCACGATCAGGATCAGCCTATTATCGACCCAGTAGGTCGTCATCAGGTAGATACCCTCGACAAGAACTGTGCTGAATTCGGTGTAACTGAGTTCAAATATAATACAAAGGACAATGGTATCATCCACGTAGTAGGTCCAGAGAAGGGACTTTCTCTTCCAGGTATGACTATCGTATGTGGTGACTCTCATACCTCTACACACGGAGCTATGGGTGCTGTAGCCTTTGGTATCGGTACATCAGAAGTAGAGATGGTACTCGCTTCTCAGTGTATCCTCCAGTCTAAGCCAAAGTCAATGCGTATCAACTTTACAGGTACCCTGAAGCCAGGTGTAACTGCTAAGGATGTAGCGCTCTATATGATGGCTAAACTTACTACATCAGGAGCTACAGGCTACTTTGTAGAGTACTCTGGCGATGTCATCAAGAACATGAGCATGGACGGTCGTCTTACCCTCTGTAACCTCTCTATCGAGATGGGTGCACGCGGTGGATTTATCGCTCCAGACGAAACAACATTCGAATACATCAAGGGTCGCGAATATGCACCTAAGGGTGAAGAGTGGGATAAGGCAGTAGCATACTGGAAGACCTTGAAGAGTGGTGATGATGCCGTATTCGACAAGGAAATCACTTTCGATGCAGCTGATATCGAACCACGTATCACATACGGTACTAATCCAGGTATGGGTATTGGCATCACAGAGACAATCCCTACACTCGATCAGATTCCAGAGCAGGAGCAGGCTGGTTTCAAGAAGTCATTAAACTATATGGGCTTCGAACCAGGTGAGAAACTCCTGGGCCATCCAATCGATTACGTATTCCTTGGCGCATGTACCAATGGACGTATTGAAGACTTCCGTGCATTCGCAGAAATCGTTAAAGGAAAGCAGAAAGCAGCTAATGTAACTGCTTGGCTTGTACCAGGTTCACATCTAGTAGCAAAACAGATTGTAGAAGAAGGAATTGACAAGATCGTAGAGGCAGCAGGCTTCGAAATCCGTCAGCCAGGATGCTCAGCTTGTTTGGCTATGAATGATGATAAGATTCCAGCAGGCAAGTACTCTGTATCATCAAGCAATCGTAACTTCGAGGGTCGTCAGGGACCAGGTTCTCGCACCATCCTTGCTTCTCCATTAGTAGTAGCAGCCGCAGCTATCACTGGTAAGATTACTGATCCAAGAACCCTTTAATTGAAAGAAAATGAAACAGAAATTTGACGTTATAACATCAACCTGCATTCCTCTTCCATTAGAGAATGTAGATACCGACCAGATTATCCCAGCACGTTATCTGAAGCTTACTCAGAAGGATGGCTTCGGTCCTTATCTTTTCCACGACTGGCGCTTCAATGGCGACGGCAGCGAGAAGAAGGAATTCGTGCTCAACAATCCTGACTTCAAGGATTCAGTAATCCTTGTAGCTGGCAAGAACTTCGGTTCTGGTTCATCTCGCGAGCATGCAGCATGGGCTATCGCAGGCTATGGCATCCGCGTGGTAATCAGCTCTTTCTTCGCTGATATCCACAAGAACAATGAGCTCAACAACTTCGTACTCCCTGTAGTAGTAAGCGAGGATTTCCTCAAGGAGCTCTTTGATTCTATCGACGCTGATCATAAGATGCAGGTCAAGGTTGATCTTCCTAATCAGACTGTTACCAACCTGGCTACTGGCAAGAGCGAGAAGTTTGAAATCAATGGCTACAAGAAGCATTGCTTGATGAATGGCCTTGATGATGTCGACTTCCTCGTAGAGAACTGCCAGAAGGTAGAGGCTTGGGAGTCTGCTAACAAATAAAGATAAAGTTTTGAATACTTCAGTAGAAATAATGGATTCCACCCTTAGGGATGGAGAACAGACCAACGGGGTATCTTTCTTGCCTCACGAGAAGCTGATGATCGCCCGATACCTTCTTCATGATGTAGGTGTCGATCGTATAGAGGTGGCTTCAGCGCGTGTATCCGAGGGCGAGAAGGATGCCGTACGTATGATTTGTAATGCTGCTCAGCAAGATGATATGCTCGAGAGGGTAGAGGTGCTGGGCTTCGTCGATGGTACGAAATCCATCGACTGGATACGAGAATGTGGTTGTCATTGCATCAACTTGCTGGCTAAGGGTAGTCTGCGTCATTGCTCTCAGCAATTGAAAAAGACTCCTCGCGAACATATTGAGGATATCTTCCAGGTACTCGACTATGCTGCCAAGGTAGGTATGAGAGTGAATCTCTACCTCGAGGACTGGTCGGGTGGTATGAAGGATTCTCCTGAGTATGTAGAGCAGGTGATGAATGCCCTTTGTGGTGCCAATATCGAGCGCTTCCTGTTGCCTGATACTTTGGGTATCCTCAATCCATCAGAGGTGGATGAGTATATCACTAAGATGGTGCAGATGTGGCCTCAGTGCCGCTTTGATTATCATGCGCATAATGACTATGGATTGGCAGTAGCCGATTCGCTTGCAGCTGTCAAGGCAGGTGTGAATGGATTGCATGTTACTGTCAATGGTTTGGGCGAGCGATGTGGTAATGCACCTTTGGCTTCAGTTCAGGTGGTGCTCAATGATATGCTTGGTGTAAAGACCAATATAGATGAAACCAGTATGGTGGATGCCTCTCGCCTCGTCGAAGGATATAGTGGCATCGCCGTAGCTCCAAATGCTCCTGTAGTAGGCGATAATGTCTTCACTCAGGTAGCTGGTGTTCATGCTGATGGCGATAAGAAGGGTCAGCTCTATAGCAATGATCTGAAGCCTGAGCGCTTTGGCCGTAAGCGTGAGTATGCTTTGGGCAAGAACTCTGGTAAGGCTAATATCATCCAGAATCTCAATGACCTGGGATTGCAGCTTACACCTGAGCAGACCAAGGCAGTTACCAAGCGAATTACTGAGTTGGGCGACCGCAAGGAATTGATATCTCAGGAAGACCTTCCATACATTGTTAGCGATGTGCTCAAGCACAATACTATCGAGGATAAGGTCAAGTTGGTAAGTTATATGGTATCAACCTCTTATGGCTTGAAACCTATAGCAAGCCTTAAAGTCGAAATCAATGGTAAGGCCTATGAGGCCGATTCTACTGGAGATGGTCAGTATGATGCTTTCGTAAGAGCATTGCGCAAGATCTATAAGGATAATCTCAATCGCACATTCCCTCGATTGGACAACTATGCGGTTACTATCCCTCCTGGTGGTCGTACAGATGCACTTGTGCAGACGGTCATCACCTGGCGCAAGGAAGATGGAAGCATCATGCGCACTAAGGGTCTTGATGCCGACCAGACAGAGGCAGCTATCAAGGCTACCGTCAAAATGCTAAATATGCTGGAGGTGGCATCTCAGCCATCATTTGATGAGGAGATGCTTGCAGGCGAATCGCTCAAGGAGAAATTCGATAACCTCAAGAACGGATTATAAATTACAAAATTTAGAATAATATGGATTTAAAAATCGCTGTCCTTCCAGGTGATGGAATCGGACCAGAAATTATGAAACAGGGTGTTGCTGTCCTCAACGCAATCGCTCAGAAGTTCAACCATAACTTCTCATATCAGGAAGCTATCTGCGGTGCTCATGGTATCGATGCAGTTGGCGACCCATTCCCAGAGGAGACTTTCCAGACATGTATGAATGCTGATGCAGTTCTCTTCGCAGCAGTTGGCGATCCTCGCTTCGACAATGATCCTACAGCTAAGGTTCGTCCTGAGCAGGGTCTTCTCGCTATGCGTAAGAAGTTGGGTCTTTTCGCTAATGTTCGCCCTGTAGCTACTTTCGATTGCCTTCTCCACAAGAGCCCATTGAAGGATGAACTCCTTAAGGGTGCCGACTTCGTGGTTATCCGTGAGTTGACTGGTGGTATGTATTTCGGCGAGAAGTATCAGGACAATGATAAGGCTTACGATACAGATATCTACTATCGTCCAGAGATCGAGCGCATCCTCAAGGTAGCTTTCGATTTCGCTATGAAGCGCAATAAGCACCTTACTGTAGTTGATAAGGCTAATGTGCTTGCTAGCTCTCGCTTGTGGCGTCAGATCGCTAAGGAGATGGAGCCTCAGTTCCCAGAGGTAACAGTAGATTATATGTTCATCGACAACGCTTCTATGCGTGTATTGACAGAGCCTACATTCTTCGATGTAATCGTTACAGAGAATACATTCGGCGATATCCTTACTGATGAAACATCTTGTATCACAGGTTCTATGGGTCTTCAGCCATCATCTTCACTTGGCGAGCACACTCCATTGTTTGAGCCTGTACATGGTTCATGGCCACAGGCAGCTGGCAAGAATCTTGCTAATCCAGTAGCTCAGATTCTTTCAGCAGCTATGATGCTTGAGCACTTTGGCTTGAATGAGGAAGGTGCAACTATCCGCAAGGCAGTTGATGCTTCTCTTGATGCCAACGTTCGTACTCCTGAGATTCAGGTAGAGGGCGGTGCTCAGTATGGTACTACAGAGGTAGGCGAGTGGATTGTTAATTGGATCAAGAACAATTGATAATAAACAATAAAAATCTAAATAAAGCGGAATGTAAGTATCTACATTCCGCTTTTTTTTGTATTTTTGCCCCCGCTTATGAATAAATTATTAATCATACTACTACTTTTAGGCTTATCTACTACAGGCCGTTCGCAATCCAATCAGGCTTTGCGCGATTCCTTAGCTCATGCCAATGATGTGCTTGAGTATCACCCTGATAGCATCGATTTGCGCCTCAAGAAGATTTCATGGAATCTTCAGCTGGAGGAGTGGCAGCGTGCCAAGGAGGATCTGGATGTCGTATTAGTGCTTGATAAGAATAATGTGGCGGGCCTTTTCTATCGCGCCTATGCCAATGAGCGCTTGAATCGTTTCAACTTCGCTCGTCTGGATTATCAAAATTTACTCACGGTTGTTCCTGGCGATTACAATGCGCGCTTGGGTCTTGCGCTCCTCAATCAGAAGGATAAGCACTTCACTGAGGCGATGGACCAGATCAATGCGCTTGTCGAACAGTTCCCTGATAGCGCATCAGCTTATGCTGCCAGGGCTGGAATCGAGAAGGAGAGGGGGATGAATGATTTGGCTGAATATGATTTTGCCAAGGCTGTTGAACACGATCCGTCTAATGTCGACTATCGTATCAATCACCTTGACTTATTGCTTACCCTGAATCGTAAGATGGATGCTCGCGATGAGTATCAACAGCTTGTAGCTCTGGGTGTTGCACCTGCTGCGTTACGCAAATTCTCTAAGCGTCTTAAAGCTTTGAAATAGCTTTTAGTTTTTCCTCTTGAATAATGCTTTCGATATCGATATCGTGAGCCTGGGCCAGTACCATCATCATCTCATTGCGATGAGCCACTTTGCAGTATAGATTCAGACTGGTCATAGCATGTCGGCGATAAGTTGTGGTCTCACTCATCTTGAGTGTCGACAGTTCGCTCAGACAATTTTCAAATCCTTTTCTGATCATCAGACGGATTTCGTTTTCGATCTTACTATCTTTCATTAAGTGTAATAAATTAATATGAACATTAATACTAATAATTCTCTAGTAACTGGCTATTTCGCCATGGATTATCGCGAAGACTGGGATAGGCTCCGTGGTCTTGCCGATACCGCCTATACTTATTATAAGCGTGGTGTCATCTCGCTCGAAGAGTTTGATCGCGTGGCTGTATTTGTCATGCATAAGGGCAATGATGTCATTGTTTCCTATGTCAATGAGTTTGCGAATCGTCAGTTTATCAATGAGCGCGATCACCATCATACGCTCAATAATTATATGTCAGATGAGGAGGCTTTTGTCCGTGATTTATATCTTCTGAAGGAGCGGGGCTATGTCCTCAACGATTTCGACGCTTCTCATATTACGAGTATCTTCGTCTCAGCGCTTACCAAGTCGCTCACTTCCTTTCTCTTCATCTGTTTCAAGTATGTCAGGAGCGAGTATCTTGAGGATAGTGAAAGGCGCAAGCGATTCATTTCTTATCTGGCTGCCGTAACAGGTACTGATACCAGCGACAAGATTATCCGCAATCGATTTGCTGAGAAATGTCGCTATTGCATCCGACTTGTCGAGGGCGATACTCCTCTCTCTCATTTCCTTCGAAAGAGAAAATGAGATTCTTCTCCTTGGCAGGAGTGAAATCTCATTTATAGACGTATATCCTTCCGTTTTGTAACGAAAGGATATATTTTTATAGTAGATGTTCTTTCAGATATTTACCTGTGATTGACGCTTCACAATCGGCTACCTCTTCAGGTTTTCCTTGTATCACCAGGTTACCACCCTTGTCTCCGCCGTCTGGACCCAGGTCGATCACATAGTCGGCGCACTTCACTACGTCAAGATTATGCTCGATCACCAATACGGTATGACCTTTGGCTATCAGGGCATCAAAGGCGCTAAGCAAGCGCTTGATGTCGTGGAAGTGCAAACCAGTTGTCGGCTCATCAAAGATGAAGAGTGATGGGTCTGCTTTCTCCTGTCCGATAAAGTAGGCGAGTTTCACACGCTGATTCTCACCACCTGAAAGGGTAGACGAACTCTGGCCTAGTTTGATATAGCCCAATCCTACATCTTCCAATGGTTTTAGTTTGGAAACGATAGCCTTCTCCTTATATTGTCCAAAGAATTCAATCGCCTCGCTAACGGTCATATTCAATACATCGTTAATATTCTTTTCGTGATATCTTACGTCGAGCACATCCTTCTTGAAGCGCTGACCATGACAGGCTTCGCACTCCAGCACCAGGTCGGCCATAAACTGCATCTCTACAGTAATTACACCTGCACCTTTACATTCCTCGCATCGGCCACCTTCTGCATTAAAGCTGAAGTATTGTGGGGTAAAGCCTAGTTGCTTGGAAAGTGGCTGCTCTGCAAAGAGCTGACGGATAGCATCATACGCCTTCACATAGGTAGCTGGGTTACTTCTGGTCGACTTTCCGATAGGGTTCTGGTCTACAAATTCTACATGCTTGATCTGCTTCCAGTCACCCTCCAGAGCGGTGTATTCGCCAGGAGCATCGCTTACCTCATCCAGATGACGCTTCATGGCAGGGTAGAGGATACCCTTGATCAGCGAACTCTTACCTGATCCTGATACACCTGTTACGACATCAAAACAATTCAGAGGAATCTTTACATCTACACCTCTCAGGTTATTCATTCTGGCACCCTTCAGTTCGATAGCCTGATTCCATGCTCTACGCGATTTTGGTACGTCGATATTCTCAGTATGGGTAAGGTATTTGACGGTGTATGAGCGAGGGAATTTCTCCAGCAATGCTTGAGCTGAAGAATCTTTCTTTTTCTCATTATTTAGATCTTTCAATCCTTCAGTGCTTCCCTCAAATACCACTTCACCTCCAAGTCTTCCGGCATCAGGACCGATGTCTATCAGATAGTCGGCAGCTCGCATCACATCCTCGTCATGCTCCACAATGATGACGGTATTGCCCAGCTCCTGGAGCTCTCTCAATACATGGATCAGTCGATCGGTATCTCTGCTATGCAATCCGATACTAGGCTCATCCAAGATGTAAAGACTTCCTACGAGCGAACTTCCCAGGGATGTAGTCAGGTTGATACGCTGACTCTCTCCACCTGATAGTGAGTTGGAGCGACGGTTGAGCGTAAGATAGCCAACGCCCACTTCTACAAGGTAATGCAATCTACTCTTGATCTCTGCCATCAGTCGCTTGGATACACTCTGGTCGTGCTCGTCAAGCTCCAGTTTCAGGAACCATTGTTCCAGGTCTCTGATAGGCATTTCTATCAATTCTGTAATGCTTCTTCCGCCTACTTTTACATAAGTAGCCTCTTTCTTCAATCGGGTACCATGGCAGTCAGGACAAGTTGTCTTGCCTCTGAATCGACTCAGCATCACACGATATTGTATCTTGTATTGGTTCTCTTTTACCATCTCAAAGAAGGCATCCAGACTCACCTGGTCATGGATATCCTTGTTGCGGTCGCTAGGTAATCCATGCCATAGCATGTCTTTTTCCTTCTGGGTCAATTCATAATAAGGTTTGAAGATAGGGAAGTTGTCTTTCGCCGCTCTTCTTATAAATTCCTTGTTCCATTCACCCATCTTTTCGCCATGCCAGCATTGCACACATCCATCATAAACACTTAGGGTGGTATTAGGAATCACCAGCTTGTCATCAATGCCTATCACACTTCCGAAACCCTCACAGGTAGGACATGCGCCTAGTGGAGAATTAAAGGAAAACATATTGTCATTTGGCTCTTCAAACTTGATGCCGTCTGCCTCAAATTTGGTAGAGAATTCGAAAGTCTGCTTGGATGGGAGGAACATCAGGATACATCTTCCATCACCTTCATAGAATGCGGTCTCAGCACCATCAATCAGTTGAGAAATCTGATCTTTCTCGCTAGATACTGAAGAGCGCATAATGATAAGGAATAAGTCATCCGAATTTTGCATGCCTTCAATCATCGACTGGTCCTCAAGTGCATCCTCAATTCTCAGGAACTCACCCTTGTAGCATATACGGCTGTATCCCTCTTTATTATACATCTCCAGCTGTTCAGCGATCGTGCGGTCTGTATTCACATGGAAAGGAGCGAGCAGTACATACTTGGTACCCTCGCTAAACTGCTGTGTGCAGGCGAGAACATCATCTGTAGTATGGCGCTTTACTTCCTCGCCACTGATAGGAGAGTAGGTCTTTCCGATGCGGGCAAAGAGCAGTCTCAGGTACTCATAGATCTCAGTCGAAGTACCCACAGTAGAGCGAGGGTTTCTCGCAATCACCTTTTGTTCGATAGCGATAGCAGGAGGCAAACCCTTGATGAAATCACATTCAGGCTTGCTCATACGGCCCAGGAATTGTCTGGCATACGCACTGAGCGACTCCACATATCTGCGCTGACCCTCAGCATATAGCGTATCAAAAGCCAGGGATGATTTACCTGAACCAGATACACCCGTAATCGCAATCATCTGATTACGAGGTATTTTAATCGATATATTCTTGAGATTATTGACGCGGGCGCCTTTGATTTCAATATAATCTTTAGTCATATTATTCATTGATCTTAATTGCGATATTATATCTTATTCATGATGATACGGCTCACCTTTGATAATGGTGCAAGCGCGATAGATTTGTTCTGTAAAAATCAAACGTACCATCTGATGCGAGAAAGTCATTTTAGAGAGCGATACCATCTCATTAGCTCTGGCATACACCTCCTGAGAGAAGCCATAAGGACCACCGATAATAAAGAGCAGTCTACGAGAAGTATTCTGCTTTTTCTGTAGCCATTTAGCGAATTCCAAAGAGCGGTAATCATTACCTCTTTCATCCATAAGCACTACAGTATCAGAAGGTTGAATCATTTTAAGAATGAGTTCACCTTCTTTCGCCTTTTGTTGTTCTTCTGATAATGCCTTCGTATTTTTGATTTCAGGAATCACCTTGATTTCAAAAGGCATATAGTGAGTTATTCGTTCCGCGTAATCTTTGATTCCCGCAACGAAATGTTTGTTTACCGTTTTACCGATCAGTATCAGTTCTGTCTTCATTCTTTATCAATTTTTAAGACCTCTCCTCCCGTCCTCCCCTTCAGGGAGGAAGCCTTCAGGATGCTCGTATGAGCGTAATTCATTACGTTCCAATCAGCAGCTTCTTCTCGCCCACTCGTGGG
>REGX01076006.1_pt1 | contig 13644 bp, 14 predicted proteins | sample 2276321 | NCBI WGS metagenome assembly REGX01 (sample SAMN08335021, study PRJNA423103) | bovine gut metagenome | biome: bovine gut metagenome; feature: rumen; material: feed digesta; isolation source: rumen digesta from from 15 high feed efficiency cows and 15 low feed... | host: Bos taurus ... | reverse complement strand
GTAAGGCATATTTTTTAGATGTACTTTTGCATTCGAATTTGAATTGGTAAAATGATGAATATAAAGATACTTTTAATTACTGTAGTATTTTTGGTGTGTCCTATGGTTGCGTTGGCTGAAGAAATAGACTCGCTTAAGCAGAAGCCGTTTTCTGGTGAGATTTATTCAGAAGTAAACTATGGACATGATAATTATAGTTCTAATAAATCTATGTGGGATTTTCCTCATATAGTTTTATCCGGTGAACTTACACTAAAAAAAGGGTGGAGTATTACTGCTGAATTGGAGTATGAAAGATTTTATGAAGATGGTGAGTGGGGGAATAATTTTAGAGATAATTTCACAACGAATAAATTATTTGCTAATAAAGCATGGAATGAATCTTTAAATCTTAAGGCGGGTATAATAGAGGTTCCTGTTGGTATTACGAATTCTGGTGGTCCCGCACTAACTATATATGATCCTGAAAGTGAAGCCTCGATATTGCCAATGACATGGCATGATGGCGGAACTGCCTTATGGGGGACAAGTAATCAACTGAGCTATTATTTAGCTTTGCATGTCTCTGCCGATTTACCTTTGAGTAAATGTAGAATGTTAGGTGCTTCTGCAAGGCTTGATTATCTTTTCACTGGTGGACTTAGAATAGGTGCTAGTAGCTTTTGGGGAACTGCTCATGATGGACAGTTACATTATAATAGTCCTGATTATCTTTTAGATGCACGTCGCTTATTCGTAGCATCTTTTGATGCTGATTATCAGAATAATGGATGGGTTATAGATGCTTCATATATCTATGCTGGAGAGCACAGTGCCCAGGGAGTTGGAATTGAAGCAGGTTTTGATTTTGGTTCTTTGCAGAACTCATGGGAGGATTTGTCAATTATTCCATTTGCAAGATATGATGGAGTTTTCAATACTTTTAGTCCTGCTACCAATAAGTGGACTGCTGGTTTGAACTTTATTCCATGGAAAACGCTGACATTAAAAGCAGAGTACTCATGGCGTCATTTTTCTGGTGCAGAAACTCAGCGTAATTTTAATATAGGCTTAGGTTATACTTGGAGTTTCTAATATATATATTTTTCTTACAGTTTATCGCAAATATCGCATTTATTTCATAACTTTGCAGTTAATAAATAATTAACAGTAAAAGGACGAATAAATGAAACTTGTAAAATGCTTGCTTTGGGTAATACTTTTGACTCTATCTGAAACTGTATCAGCCCAATTAAATCCTGTAGATGGTTTTATTATTACCAATGATGGTGATACAATCTATGGTACTCTTGATTATCTGTCTCCAAGTAAGAATTCTGAAGAATGCCATTTCCAGAAGGCTGGAGAGGATGTGTTCAGACTTTATAAGCCTCAAGAAATCAAAGGTTATAGATTTAAATCTGATGGAGTTTATTATGTATCTCGTACATTTTCAGTAGATAGTGTAAAGACTACTTTCTTTGCAGAATTTCTATTGAAGGGAGGTGTTAGTTTATTTCGCCTTTATCGTGGAGGAACTGATATTTTTTTTATGGAGAATGAAAAGGGAGAAGTTGTTCAAATGAAATCCTTAGGCAATGATGTTGGTGCAGATATAATTAAGGAAACAAAAAATCTGGCTCCAGCTTTTTATATCTTTTCAAAAAGTGCTAAAGCAAGAGAACAGTTAAAACGTTCAGATCTTTCGGTAAAAGATGTAACTCGTATTACTAGGGAATATGATGAAACTTATTGCCAGTCGAGTGGTGATTGTGTTCAGTATTAGTATGATGCGGTAAAGTCTAGAGCTTTTAATTGTCGCTTCATGGTGAATGCAGGTATAAGTATGATGAGTAAGATTGGATATGATCAAAAACGAAGGGATTCTTCTCCAATGATTGGTGCTGGAGTATATGTTACCTATCCACGAATCAATAAGCATATTGCTTTTGAATCTGCAATTAATGTTTCTCGATATACACTAACTTATAATGATGTAATAAGAGCTCAGTATGGTCGTATATATAAGAATTACCAAGTAAAATATACCTATTTATCCATACCTTTGCTTGTAGATTTTAATCTTAGAAAAGGAAATGTGTTTACTCCATATATTAGTGTCGGCTTTAATAATACGATAGGGTGGGCAAAAGAACAAGTTGTAATAGACGATAACCTAAGTTCAATTCAGGGCTCTTTGTTCTATCCCGCTGCAGCTATAGGTGTGAATATTCCTATTGGAAATCACACCATGCGTATTGGTGCTTTTGGCAGTATTAAGAATGGGTTCGTAGATTGTTATGAATCTGCTTATAAAGTTATGGCTAGTTTTATATTCTAATAAATGTAGTAATTTTGAAGGTTGTAGGCATAATGTCTTTTATTTGAATTTTACTATAAAGGCTGTGCCTTTTCCTTCTTCAGATTTTACTTCAATAGAAGCGCCTAGTTTCTCGAGGATCGTTTTGGATAAAGCTAGTCCAACACCTTTTCCTGATACATTTCCAATATTGGATGCACGATAAAACGGTTCAAAGATATGGTTTTGCTCAATCAAAGGGATGCCGATGCCACGGTCCTCTACTAAAATTCTTTTCTTGTCGACAGTTACTATTACAGGACTCCCATCCGAATATTTACAAGCATTACTTATTAGATTATGGAGGGCAATTCGTAATAATTCCTTGTCAGTATGAATGCTGAAATCGTGAATCAAGTTTATGGTTATTCCTGCTTTCTTCTCCTTTTCAAGAATTGAAGATATAAGAAATGATTGGAAACTGCTGTCGTTAATTTTTCCATTGCGGGCATGAGAAAACTGAAGTAATTCTTTCATAATCAGAATTATTCGATCGTTTTCTTGAGATATCCTTTTCAGAATATCCTTGTATTCTTCTTTTTGATGATCGCACATTAATGCAACTTCACATTCTCCCTGTATGGCGGTAAGGGGATTGTTGATTTCGTGAGAGGCATTGTTGACAAACATTTTTTCAGTTTGGTAGTCTTTGTCTATTCTATCGAGTGCACGCATAGAGTATAGACGGCTGAATAGATATAGAATAAAGGCGGAGACAGCAATCAACAATAATATGGCCCATCTCAAGGTATTGTTAATATCCTGAATAAAGGGATTTCTGCTTAAAACAAGGACTACAAAAGTACCTGTATTATCGTAATATATAAATGAAGTTCCAACCTCATTATTAGTTTTGAAATCTATAGTCTGATTGGCAAAAAGTCTTTTGATTTGTGTGGAATCAAGATATGCAGATAGTTCTGATTCTGCCTTTTTCCTATCAGCTACATTGATGAAAATCTCCTTTGAGGTAGGAATAGAATTCTTTCTTCGTGAAACTACATTTCGATATTTTATAGGGTCAAGTTCATCTTTAGAGAATTTTTCTTCAGCTACAGCATGGGCTTTTTCTCCAAGATAATGATAATAAATATCTTGTGTATAATTTGATGTGCAGAGGTATGCTACAAATCCTGTGATGATAATCAGACCAATTGTAATGCCTGAATAAATTAAAGATATTTTTCTTCCTGTATTCATTAGTTTACTAGACAATATCCAACTCCTACTACAGTTTGGATTAGTTTTTTATCGAAACCTTCATCAATTTTTTGTCTCAAATATCTGATATACACATCTACAATGTTAGTATTAGTGTCAAAATCCTTATCCCACACATCTCTTGTAAGTTGTTGGCGAGACAAGACTTTACCTCTGTTTTCCATCAGATATTGAAGAAGGCGATATTCCTTGATGCTTAGATCGAATGATTTATCTCCACGGTATACCTTATGGGAAGACGTGTCCAGACGAAGTTCTCCATATACAAGATTTTGATTCTCTTTTTCAGAATCAACCCGTCTTAATAATGCTTGTATATGGGCTAGGAGTTCCATGAATTTGAAAGGCTTGGCTATATATTCATCTGCTCCAGTTTGTAATCCCATAACTATATCGTCTGATGTACTTAGTGCTGTAAGCATCAATATAGGCATCTTATAGCCGAAGTTTTCTCTAATTTTCTGGCAGACTTCCAGCCCTGACATTTTTGGCATTCGGATATCGAGGATAGCTAAGTCGTAATACTCGCCATTTTCGATTAAATGCCATGCATCTTTTCCGTTATTGACCACAGTAACATAATAGTCAAAATTCTTTAGTCCTCTGCTTACGAAGTCAGAAATATTCTCTTCATCCTCAACCATTAGTATTCTTTTCATCGTCTCATATATTGATGTAGTTACAAAAATAGGAATTTATTCTTGTTTTACCAAATAAAAACCTTCTTTACCCAGTATCTTTCTTATTTTCCTGGGTGAAGTTTTTGCACTATTATATACGATGAATACAAATTTGCGTCTAGAATTCCAAGATGCCTTAATTACTCCATCGATAGATCTTGTCGTAGAATCTATTCTTGCTTTTAGCTCTTTGGGTGCATCGATATAAATTCTCATACGATGCTGATGGGTGTGTGCCTGGGCTGATATAGTTAAGCCCAGAGCACACACGAAAATATACGTAAACTTATAGCATTTTTCTAATATTGACATGTCGATAAACTTTTTCAACAATGAGTGGAAATATAAATAAGGTGAATACTGTCGCACCTATCAATCCTCCGATGATTACTATTGCAAGTGGTCTTTGACTTTCACTTCCAATGCCATGACTCAAAGCAGCTGGCATTAAGCCAAGTGTGGCCATCATAGCTGTCATTAACACAGAGCGAATACGGGAATGCATACCCATACTTACCGCTTGTTGAAGAGGATGTCGATGGCGGATAAAGTGCTTGATATCCATAATCATTATTACGCCATTCTGTATGCAGATACCAAATAGGCATATAAAGCCTATTCCTGCTGATATTGAAAAATTAAAACCTGTAATCAGTAATATTACTATACCTCCAACAGCAGCAAAAGGAACATTGCTAAGTACCAGGCCTGCGTCTCTTGCATTTCCAAAGAGTACATATAAGATACCGAATATCAATAAAATACTGATTGGCACTACATGGGCAAGACGATTGCTGGCGCGCTTTTGATTTTCAAAGTCTCCGCTCCATTCTATTTTATAGCCAGCTGGAAGAGTCACAGCTTTGGCTACTTTGGCTCTACTTTCGTCAACGGCAGATCCCATATCTCTGTCTCTAACCGAAAATTTTACTGCACAATAACGTGTATGATTCTCTCGATAAACAATAAGTGGGCCTGTAATGGTCTTGATGCTAGCAAGTTCACTGATAGGAATCATTTGTCCGTCATCAGTTGGGACTTTTATTTTTCCAATAGCTTCAGCATTATCTCGGAAAGGCTTCTCATATCTTACGATGAGATTAAATTTTCTTTCTTCCTCATAAACTTGCGATGCAGTTTTTCCACCTATGGCCATTTCGATAATACTTTGTACATCATCTTTGCTGACACCATAACGTGCAAGGCGATCTTCGTCTATATTTATTTGAAGTTCAGGCTGTCCGATATTTCTTATTACACCTAGATCAGTAATGCCACGAATTGGTTTCATTGTCTTGTAGATTTGTTCAGCCAGTCTTTCACTTTCATATAAGTCCTTGCCGTAAACTTTTGCTACAATTGCTCCCTTTACGCCACTTACAGCTTCTTCAACATTATCGCTGATAGGTTGTGAAAAGTTGAAATCAATACCAGGATATACATTTAATCGTTTGTTCATATCATCGATTAATTGTTCCTTGGTCCTTCCTGTCTGCCATTCGTTTTCAGGGTACATCTTTACGAATAATTCGATATTATAGAAACCTGTTGCATCTGTACCATCGTTTGGGCGTCCTGTTTGTGTCATTACCTGGCTGACTTCAGGAAACGATCTTAATACTGTACGAAATCTGTTGGCAAGTTTCACACTTTCTTCAAGTGATACACTTTGAGGTAAGGTAGCACGGGCATAAATAGAACCTTCATTCATTTCTGGTAAAAACTCAGAACCTACCAGAATAAATGAAGAAAGCCCAATAACCATAGCACCAATTGAAATAGAGATTGCTTTCTTACTGTTGCGATGACATAATTCAAAAAAACGATCAAACCATTTATAGATGAATTCGAGGAAACGATTTTTCTTCTCTACGATATCCTTTTTTAGTAACATCGAAGATAATACCGGTACCAATGTCAGAGTAAATATCAAGGCTCCTAATAGTGCAAATCCTAAAGTAAATGCCAGAGGAGAGAACATTTTTCCCTCAACTTTCTGAAACGAGAAGATAGGAATTAGTGCTGTGATGATAATCAGTTTTGAAAAGAATACTGATTTCGCCTTGTTTCTGGCAGTTTGGCGTATCATTCCAAGATGACTTCTCTTATTGAATGCTTCCAATCCTATCTGTCTGGCTTGAGATGATAAGGCAACAAATAGCGCCTCTACCATTACCACGGCTCCATCGATAATGATACCAAAATCGATAGCACCCATAGATAACAGGTTGGCACTCATGCCATTGACATGTAGACAGATAAAAGCAAACAGTAGTGCCAGAGGTATCACACTGGCTACGATGACCGTAGAACGCCAGTCACGCATGAAAAGGAAAACAACTAGAGTAACCAGTAGAATTCCCTCCAGCACATTATGGAATACTGTATTGATAGCTAAATTTACGAGGTCTTCACGATCGTAGAAGGGCTCTATCTTCACATCTTTTGGAAGGTCTTCGTTTTGTGTTTCGTTGACTTTCTCCTTGAGTGCAGCAATGACTTTTTCTGGATTTTCTCCTTTTCTCATTACCACAATACCTTCTACAACATCGTCAGCATCCTCACGTCCTACCTGGCCTAATCTGGGTTGGCATGATTCATGAACCTGGGCAAGATTTCTGACAAGGATTGGAGTGCCGTTTACATTCTTAACAACAATGTCGCCAATTTCGTGTATATTGTTGATGAGGCCAATTCCTCTTACAACATAGGCTTGAGAGTTACGTTCGATAACATCTCCTCCCACGTTTACATTTGAATTGGCTATAGCTTGATATAATTCAAGACTGCTAATGCCATAAGTAGCTAATTGATTAGGGTTGGCACTAACTTCAAAAGTTTTAACTTCACCACCAAAACTTACGATGTCGGCAATGCCAGGTACACTTCTTAATTTACGTTCTATTACCCAGTCTTGCAGAGTTTTTAATTCTCTTACAGATCTTTGCTTGCTTGATAGCGTATATCGGAATACTTCACCTGTAGGACCTGAAAGTGGCTGGACTTCAGGATCAATTCCATCAGGAAGGTCGGCATCTTTTAGCAGATTATATACTTGCTGGCGCGCAAATTCATCATCTACATGATCATCAAACACAACTGTTACAACGGATAATCCAAAGAGAGTTGTAGAACGAATGTCTGTTTTCTTCTGCACAGAATTCATTGCTATCTCAATAGGTATTGTTACAAACTTTTCTATTTCTTCGGCCGAGCGTCCCGACCACTGAGTGATGATAGTCACTTTGGTATTAGTAACATCGGGAAATGCATCTACAGGTGTATCCTTAAAACTGTATATACCAATGGCTACAGCTATCAGCGTAAGGCATAATATCAGATACTTGCGTTTTAGCGAGGATGATATGATAAAGTCAATTAGTTTATTCATTGCCTGAAGCATTAAAATACAACAATGCGTTTTTGGTGATTACTTTCTCACCTCCTTGAAGTCCTTGAGATATATAGGCTATTCCGTTTGCTTCTTGAGCAACCTCTATCTCCTGGCGCTTGTATTTCTTTGGATTTGTTTCTACCATGACATAGTCGTGTCCGTTTTCAAAAACAACCGCAGACGAAGGTACTGCAGGCATGGCTTTTCCATTTCCAGAAAGACGAACATGTACGTTTGCAAACATACCAGGTTTTAGCTGTCCCTTAGGATTAGCAAGACTAATTCTTATTTTCATAGTCTTACTCTCATTATCTAGAACGCTATATATTTTGTCGATTTTACCATGAAATACAGATTCAGGAAAGGCCATTGTTGTAACATCAGCCTTGGCACCTAGCTTTATTTTAGCAATATCACTTTCATATACATCAGCGATAATCCATACACGTCGTAAATCTGCAATCTCAATAGCTGGATCGTCATTGTTATCATCGCTTACATAGCTATCGTTGTAAATACGCTTGTTTATAATATATCCTGATATTGGAGATGATAGTGAAGCATTCGATTTTCCATTATATCCATTAATAGCAGCTACATCGTGCAGACGTTGCTTTTCTGTTTTTGCTATCAGCATTCGTTCTTTTGCTTCTTCCAGATCCTTATCAGATGCCATGCCTGAAGCATGCATGTCTTTTTGCATACGATATTCGCGTTCTGCAATGCGAATGTCGGCATCTGCATTGGCTATACTCTTGCGATAGTCGGCTGCTCCTTCACTATGAATAGTAGCAAGACATTGACCTGCCGAAACATAGTCGCCAATTTCGATCTTCATTCCAGACACACGACCAGTGCATGGTATATATATTTTTCTGAGTAAAGTCTCATCGCATGATACATCTCCATTTAGTATCAGCTCATCGTCAACGCTCCTTAATTCTGCAGTTGTAGTAGCAGTAACTTTTTGTTTTTCAATTGCAGTAAGTTGCTTTTCTGCATCTTCCTGTTTGTCTTTTTCAGTACAGGCACTCATCATCAGCAAGCCTGTTAATGCATATATATAATATCTTTTCATCTTAATTATTGGCTAAATCTTTCTTCAATTGTTCATGACTCTTCCATAGTTGAGCCTTAGCATCAAACATCTGAAATTTTGTTTCGCGATAACTTCCGTAGAGATCAACAAATTCTACAATAGATATATTTCGCTTTAAAAATTGATTCTCTGCGGCTTGTAGTAGATTATTTAAATCATCCGAAAGCATTTGCTTTTGTTCGTTTACCGTTTTGAGATTCATGGCCATGGCATGATAATCTCGCTTGATGCTTTCCATTAATGCTTTCTCGCGAATATTTCGCTCAATTTCAGCTTGTTTTATTGCAGTTTTTGCTTGTTTGATATTGCCTTGATTTCTATTCCAAATTGGGATGGAGATATTTGCCCCAAAAGCAAAGAAATTATGACCTATACTTCCGTTTTTGTCCCATTCCCCCATAAGCGATATATGAGGAAGGGCATCAGCTTTTTCTGCTTTCACTTGATTTATTGCTGATTGTTGTAGATGTCTGATTTGGCGTATTGCAGGATAGTTGTCGATGGCAGAAGCAAGGAATGCTGAGCCTAATTGAGAATCAAATGGATGTGCTTGTTCGATTTTTCTCTTTATCTCGTACAAAGTAGAACCTTCGTCCATCTGAGCCTCAATCGGAGTGTTATCCTGGATATTGAGAATCGTACGTAATTGCGACTGAACTTCATTTTCCGAAAGTATGAGTTCGGATAATTCAGATTTCAGTTGACTCAGCATTGTGCTGATGCGAAAAGTTTGCATCTTAGACACATTTCCTTGTTCTGTTTGTTGTTTGTATGCTTGTAATATTTTTGCGACTGAAGATATTTCCTGGTCGTATATCTTTTTCTTCTGCTGGATGTTGTATAAATCTATAAATGCCAGTCTGGCCTCAGTCTTAGTTTCAAAAATTGATAAATCATGCCCAGCTTTTATTGCTTCTGCATTTGATACAGCTAACTTAACTTTGCTTGTATGTTGTCCGCAGATAGCAATAGGTTGAGTAATTTGAATATCTGTTTCTGCATCGTGTCCTGTGTCAAACCATTTTTTGTTGAGTGGATTCTTGATGTTGTGCATGATTTGAACCTCAGGATTCTCAAATAGTTTTGCCTGCTGAATCTGTGCTTGAGCAGATTCGATTTCTAACTGTGAAGATTTGATACTTAATGAGTTTTGTACCACCATGCTATCTATGTTATCCAGAGATAATGCAATCCCAGGCCTTCCCGTCTCGGGGAGGTTCTGGGCATTTGCGGCATTACCTATGGTAACTACAGTAAGCATGAAAACTAACAATTTATTATATATCATATGGAACTATTTTTCTATTCAAATGCGATTGACATAAAAGGAAGGACAGTGGAATTATTTTGATTCCATCGACGGCATCTCGCAGTCTCTGTCCCTTCCTCTACGTTAAACCCAATCAATCTTCTGTATAAAGAGATCGGCTGCAAAGGTATTGAGAATTAAATCGACAGGCGAAGAAAAGCAATTAGAAACCTCTCATTCCAAATTAGAATATTCTAATCTTTTATGAGAACTTTCTAATGATTATTATTTGCTATATTAGATATGAAGGTGTACCTTTGCCGACATATTTAATTAAGGTATTGGTATGTTACTCAAATTTTTTCTAACATGTAATAAGATTGGAGCCTTCACTTTGGGTGGAGGTTATGCAATGATTCCTGCAATGGAACGAGAATTTGTCGACAATAATCATTGGATGGACAAGCAGGAATTTATGGATATTATGGTTGTAGCTCAAACTACTCCAGGTATTTTTGCTATTGATATGGCGAGTCATATAGGCTATAAACTGAAAGGCGTCTGGGGAGGAATTGTCGGAGCTTTAGGCATAGCTCTTCCTTCAATTATTGCTATTATTCTGATAGCATTGTTCTTTCATTCATTTCGTGAGAATCCATTTGTAGAAAAGTTCTTCCGTGGTGTTCGACCAGCAGTTGTTGCTTTGATTGCTGCTCCATGTTTTAGTATGGCTAAAACAGCAAAATTATCCCGCTATAATTTTTGGATACCTATTGTATCGTGTCTTCTTATTGCGCTATTGGGCGTATCGCCAATATGGGTAATTCTTGTCGCTGGAGTATCTGGATTTGTTTATGGTAAAATTAAAATGAGTAAGTAAAATGTTGTTTTTCAAGTTATTTTATGTTTTCAGTAAGATAGGAATCTTCAATTTCGGAGGTGGCTATGCCATGCTTTCGTTGATATATAATGAAGTGGTAGTTAATAATCATTGGCTTACAAATGCTGAATTTACCGACATTGTAGCTATCAGCCAGTCTACTCCTGGACCAATCGGTATTAATGTAGCCACTTACGTGGGTTACGTTGCTACAATTAATCAGGGCTATCCTGGATGGATGGGCGTATTGACGGCTGTATTGGCTTCATTATCAATTATCTGGTTGCCTTTTGTGCTGATGATATGTATCAGTAAATATTTGATAAAGCATAAGGGAGAGCCATTGATAGATAGTATCTTCTCAGCACTTCGACCTACAATTATTGGATTGATAGCTGCAGCAGCAGTTTTATTGATGAATAAGGAAAATTTTGGCTCACCATCAGATGACCTTTATCCGTTCATCATGAGCATAACACTATTTGTTGCTGCTTTCTTTGCTACTCGACAGCTAAAAGTAAATCCAATCTTGGTAATGCTGATTTGTGGTATTGTAGGATTGCTGATATATTAAATCTTCAGGAAATCCTTAACTTCGTCAAGTCTGTCTTCAGCTTGCTTCCTTCCCATGTCATATATTTGTTGCATCAGATTTTTGTCACTTGTAAGATGACCAATAGGAAGCTTGCTAAGAGGACGGAACACGAGGGTATTTCCTTTCTTTTCTTCTTCACTTACATATTTAAGTTCCTCGTTATACATCTCATGTCTTTGAGCGACAGCTTTCAGGAACTTAGGATATTTTCTGAGTTGGAGTTTCATCAGCGGGAGTAACTTGTTCTTCTCCTTCTGATAATCTTCTGGTTGAGTGAGTACTACGATATTTCTTTCATATCCGATATTTTGGAAATATTCAAGTGGAATAGAGTCAGCAATGCCTCCGTCGAGCAGTTTCTGTCCGTTGATATTCACGATCTTAGAAACTAGAGGCATAGAGGCCGAAGCTCTTATCCATTCGCACATTTCATAGCTGTATTCCATTAGTTTTTTGTATACAGCCTTACCTGTTTCAAGGTCAGTGCAAACGGCATAATATTCCATCGGGTTCTCATTAAAAGCCTTCTGGTCAAATATATCCAGATTTTCAGGCATATAATGATAGTCGAAATCTCCTCCAAAAATATCACCTGTCTTGATAAGGCTTCTCAGACTACAGTATCTCCAGTCTTTAGCAAATCGCTTATTATATCTGATAGCACGGCCAGCTTGGCAACTCTTGTAATTACAGCCGAATGCAGCACCTGCAGATACTCCGATAAGTCCGTCAAATTCAATACCATTTTCCAGCAGTACATCAAAAATTCCTGCCGAATACAGTCCTCTTAATGCTCCTCCTTCAAGTACAAGTCCTTTCTTCATAATTTCATTCTCCTCCAAATCCAGTTTGGTATTAAGTGCCAGTTAAAAGTAGTAATTCGCCATTTCCAGTCGATTACCACTACATGTTTTTGTTTTTTGATAGCTTTTACGATATCTTTGGCTACACTTTCCGTCTTGAGCATCATCGGATATTTGATGTCTCCAGCCAGTAGGTCTGTGTCAACAAATCCTGGTCGGATATCAGTAAAGTGTATATCTAGATTTCTCGCATGAGCTTGTTGTTCAAGTGCTTGCATATAGGTGTTTTGCAATGCTTTTGTAGCAGAGTAGCTTGGTGCAGGACCTAATCCTTTGGTACCTGCGATAGAAGAAATACAAGCGATATGTCCTTTGCCTTGTTCGGTAAAATAGCGATATGCCTCGCCAATCATGCGGGCAAATCCCAAACCGTTAGTCTTGACCGTATTTAATTCAATATCAGCCTCTAATGTGCGATTCTGCTTTCCAATGCCAGCTACATGGAAGTAGAGGTCAATACCTCCCATCTCTTCAATCATAGCTCTTAGTTTCTTATCTGCATCTTCGCTAGTAACATCAATTTCGGCTATGCATGCAGCATTTAGATCCTTCAATCTTTCCGTACGTCGAGCACCAACGCCAACGGTCCATCCATCAGCAATAAGCAAGCGAGCCACTTCGTGTCCCATTCCGCTACTTGCACCTATAATAATAGCTTTTTTCATTTTTCCTTTCATTAGCTTTGCAAATATACTAAAAATCTCTCATTTCTGTGTTAATAATGAGTTTTAAATATAATTGTTGTTAAGTAAACGCGATTTTATGTCGTCTAAACTTTACATATTGGAAAGTTTACTTTATCTTTGTACCTGTAATTTAAAACTAAAGATGATACACTTATGAAAACAAATTATCTATTTCCCAACAAATATAAGACCATAGGATGGTGCTTGTATGTTCCTTTCTTTATACTTGGAGTAATGCTAATGCTACAAATTGGAGTAGATGACGACTTGGTTAGGATACCTTGGTTTGCATTATCTTGTTCCAACATATTATCGCCTCTAGAATGTTTTGTTCCAATGAAAGAAGTTGGCTTTATGTATGAAATTGTAATCATTGGGCTGATTTTGAGTTTGCTATTTATTGCCTTCGCTCGTGAAAAGGATGAGGATGAATTTACAATAAGTTTGAGGATGAAATCAATGATATGGGCATTTAAAGTTGATGCGGTATTCTTGATAATTGGAACATTATTTGTTTTTGGACTTGCATATCTTGATTTCTTATTTATCTTTATCTTCTTGATATTCATGCTATATATAGTCCGTTTCTATTACGAACTTTACAAGATGAGGAGGGCTAACGATGAAGAATAGTTTACG
>REGX01296762.1_pt1 | contig 13652 bp, 7 predicted proteins | sample 2276321 | NCBI WGS metagenome assembly REGX01 (sample SAMN08335021, study PRJNA423103) | bovine gut metagenome | biome: bovine gut metagenome; feature: rumen; material: feed digesta; isolation source: rumen digesta from from 15 high feed efficiency cows and 15 low feed... | host: Bos taurus ... | reverse complement strand
ATGAAGATTATATTGAAAGAAGACGTTATCAACCTTGGATACAAGGACGACGTTGTTGAAGTTAAGAACGGCTATGCCCGCAACTATCTCATTCCACAAGGAAAAGCTATCATGGCTTCACCTTCAGCTTTAAAAGTTCTGGCCGAGAACCTGCGCCAGCGCGCTCACAAGATTGCCAAGATCAAAGCCGACGCTGAAGCAGTTGCCGAGACTATGAAGGGTATTTCCCTCACTATCGCCACCAAGACTGGTAATAATGGAACTATCTACGGTTCAGTAGGTAGCATCCAAATTGCCGAGGAGCTTGCAAAGCTTGGTCACGAGGTTGATCGCAAGATCATCAAGGTTGAGAATGTTAAGGAACTTGGTCACTACACTGCCACTGTTCAACTGCACAAGGAAGTTGCTGTTGAGATTCCATTTGAGGTAATCTCTGAGAACGCTCCCAAGCAGGAAGAGGCTGTAGCTGAAGCAACTGAAGTTCCAGCACAAGAGGAAACTCCTGCAGCTGAATAATTTTCCCACTTGACAATATCGAAGCTCATTAGAGCATATTGATACATCATTTAAGAGGATGTGCCATTTTCACTTTTGGCACATCCTCTTTTTAAATAAGCCACCTGAGGAAATATATATCAGGTGGCTTATTTTTTGAATTCTAGCTGGCATCTCATCAGAGATGAGCGTTAAAACCAATTACTTAATCAATATTTTCTTGCCACAATTGATATAAATGCCTGGTTCGGATGGCTTGGTAGTAAACTTACGACCTTGAATGTCATACCATTCAGCGTTGTCTTGCACAGCGGATCTATCCACGATGATAGCGGGTGCATCGGTCGCTGCTACTACATCGAAAGTAATATCGGTGGGAAAGAAATCACCAATACACGCGCAAATGAGCTCATATTTACCAACATCCAAGTTTGACGCCGAAAATGCCACCTCTATGGTCACCTCTTCGCCTGCTTTAGCATTAACCACAGTGGGAGGCATTCCCACACATTCTGCACGAGAATTATCAGTCACGTAATAACCATCCTCATTTTCCTTGACGGGTAATGCTGCCTAATGCTAATTGGAAAAGTAATTCATCACTCTCGCTGTGTTTCTTGCTCGATATTGTTGAGGAGAACAAACTGTTTATCGCACGAAAATGACTGTTTTTTTATAAAAAAAGCGAGATAGTGTTGCACAATTCGCAAAACTTGATTATCTTTGCACCCGCAAAATAAGAGAAACGGTCGCTTGGATGAGTGGTTTAGTCATCGGTCTGCAAAACCGGGCACAGCGGTTCGAATCCGCTAGCGACCTCATCGAGAGTTAAAGAATGCGTCAATAAATTAATTGACGCATTCTTTTTATATCTACAGGGTTTTTTGCAGTTTATTTACCCCAAACAAAAATAGTGATTCAACACTAAATCCAGGGAATGTGTATCAATTTGTAACAGAAAATGCATTTTCTATAATAAAATATCTCAAATTTATTTTATTTTTAGATTTATTTTGATTAATTTTGCATCATCATTACTATGAATATTAATCAAAACCATATTATAAATTGGAAAAACTCACTTTTTACTCTATGACTAAAAATGTTTTAGCATAATAACTATTTATCTAGCCTATTGCTGTTGTGGCAGTGTGGGGCACATACTAATCCATCCCACTGAGGGCGTCGATGGGCTACTCCTCACCAATAGCAAAACATATTTTGTTGCTGGTTTCGGCTTGCTACACACAGGTCTAACTTGGAGATGGGTAATTGCTAAGGCAATGGTTTTCAATCGACAAGTTTGTTAAACTCTCGTTAAAATAGATATAAATACCAAATAATCCAATTCATTAACTCTATCCAAAAAGATGAACAATGAGAAATCTTAAACTACTTAAGTCATTGCGACCGATAGTTTTGCTAACAATGATAACCATGTGGATATCACTGAGCGCGCAAGGTATTGCGCAAGGCAAAACTATCGCACCATCCACCAGCAATAGCGGTGGAGGCATTGTTGCTCCGGCGCAGCAGTCGGGGAGCAAAATAGTTGTGACAGGACGCATCACCGACAAGAATGGAGAACCACTCCCTGGCGCGTCAATTACCACTGGCACCCAAGGCACCGTTACCGACATCGACGGTAACTACTCCATCTCAATCAATGGACCTGCCACTTTAACCTACAAGTATGTGGGCTACACTTCACAAAATGTGAAGATAACCCATAGTGGCACTCGCGACATTATCCTTGATGAGGATGAAGTCTTGCTCAACGAGCTTGTTGTCGTGGGTTATGGAACACAGAAACGTATAAACCTCACGGGCGCCGTTAGCACTGTTGACGTTGCCAAGCAGCTTGAGGCCCGCCCCATTACCGACATTGCCCGGGGCTTGCAAGGTGCTGCTCCTGGTCTTACAGTTCGCACCGCTACAGGTGAGCTAGGAACCGACCCAAGCATGAAAATACGTGGTATCATTGGTTCGATAAATGGAGATTCATCACCACTAATCTTGGTTGATAACGTTGAGTGTAATAGTCTTCAAAATATCAACCCCGAGGATGTGGAGAACATCTCGGTGCTGAAAGATGCCGCATCGGCCTCTATCTATGGTGTAAAGGCAGCCTTTGGCGTTGTACTTATCACTACCAAGCAGGCAAAGAAAGGCGATAAACTGAAGATAACCTATAGCGACAACTTCTCGTGGCGTCGTCCCACCGTAACTCCCGAAGTGGTGAAAACCTACGAGGGCGCCGAAATGTCGTGGGCTGCCGGACTACGTCAAAATGCCAACCTCTCAGAGCAAGTCAACGCCTGCTACCTAGCTTGGAACCTTGAGTCGATAGAACGTATGAAAGAATGGGATCGAGTGTATGGTGGCATGAACCTGAGCGACGAGCTGGTTTTGGGTCGCGATTTTGAAATCATGGATGGCAAACTTTACTTCTACCGTTCCTTTGACGGAGCCGACATGTTCATGAAGAAAAACGCTTTCCAGCAAACTCACAACCTAAACATTAGTGGCTCGGCAGGTAACACATCTTATAATATAGGTTTAGGTTATCTGGGACAAGACGGTATCATGAAAGTAAACACCGATAGCTACAAGCGCTATAATGTCTCGGCTGGCATCAACTCCTCGCTCAGTAAGTATTTTGATATACGTGCTAAATTCCTCTATACTCATTACAAACTGGAAGATCCCTACTACTTTGGTCCATCGAGCTACTACGATGAGTGGTACTACCTTTATCGCTGGCCCAAGATTATGCCTTATGGCACTTATCAAGGAATCCCCTTCCGCAATGCTGTCACTGAAATTGAGCAAGCCAACCGCAACATGAAGAGTAACAACTACATGCGAGTTTCGCTTGGAACAACGGTACACATCATAAAAGGTCTTGACCTAGAAGCCGACTACACCTTTACTCATGTTAACCGTTACATCCGCACTAATGGTGGTTATGCGCAAGGCTGGAACTTCTGGGGTGGCTCGGGATTGAGAAACGAGGTATGGACTTTATCTTCGCACAATAAAGTTGTTAACCAATCACAAAATAGTGATTTCCATGTGTTTAATGGAATCTTGCGCTATAAGAATACATTTAATGAGGCACACGAGTTTGGCGCTATGGGAGGTGTGAATGTTGAGTACTACACATCCTATGGCAACACTGCCGACCGTCGTGACCTTCTTCTCATTGACCACACTGAGCTTCCACTAGCTAATGGAGAGCAATATTCTAATAGCTATCACACACATGAGGCACGACTCGGTTTCTTCGCTCGACTCAATTATGCCTATAAAAATCGCTATTTGCTTGAGCTTAACGGACGCTATGATGGCTCATCAAGATTTCCAAGCGACAAGCTTTGGGGCTTCTTCCCTTCTTTCTCGGCTGGTTGGGTAATTAGTGAAGAAAGTTTCATGGAAAGCCTAAAGCCCACACTCAGCATGTGGAAAATTAGAGGTTCGTGGGGACGCATTGGTAACCAAGATGTGGGCAACGATGGCGACGATTACAAATTCCTTCCTCTACTCACATCAAGTACCTATAACTGGATCATCAATGACACTAAGGTCATGTCGTTCGGTCTTCCCACCGCAATAAAGAATGGTTTCACATGGGAAACTATTACTACTATCGACATTGGTACCGACATTCGTTTGTTCAATAACCGCTTGGGTATCACTTTCGACTGGTTTAAGCGTGTAAACAGCGATATGATTACCAACGGCGAGGCTCTTCCATCAACATTTGGACAAACAGCTCCACAAGAGAACTTTGGTGAACTCACCACTAATGGTTGGGAAATATCGGTTGACTTCCATCACCACTTCAACTTTGGTCTGGGACTTAATATCACAGCTTACCTGAGCGATGCGAAAACAAAATATACTAAGATTCCTTCGGCCAATCGCAATATCAACTATGTTTATGAAGGCAAAGAATATGGTGAGATTTGGGGTTATGAAACCGACCGATTGTTCCAGATTGAAGACTTCGACGTTGATCCGTCAGGAAAATATATTCTCAAGGAAGGCATTCCTTCTCAAGCTTATTTTGAGACCGATGGCTGGTTCTTCTTTGGTCCTGGCGACGTGAAATATAAAGATCTCAATGGCGATGGTGTTATTACTCCTGGTAATAGCACTGTAGAAAATCATGGCGACTTGAAGCGAATTGGCAACACTTGTCCTCGCTACGAGTATGGAATTCGCCTTGATATGGACTACAAAGGTATTGATTTGGGAATCTTTTTGCAAGGCGTAGGCAAACGCGACTACTGGGGCAGTGGCTCTATTGTAATCCCGGGCTTTAACTACCTTGAGGCATGGTACACTCACCAGCTCGATTACTGGACCCCCGAGAACACTAATGCTTTCTACCCCCGCTTGACCAACAATGGCCAGTCAAATAATGCTCGCAACTTCCTGCGTCAGTCACGCTACCTACTCGACATGTCCTATTGTCGCGTAAAGAATGTAACCCTAGGTTACTCTTTCCCCGCTAAATGGATGCGCAAGATTCACCTCTCAAAGCTACGTGTTTATCTCTCGCTTGAGAACCTCTTTGAGTTTGACCACATGGGCGATGTGCCCATCGATCCTGAGACCCAGTACAAGACTGGCGATGGTGACTACCTGGGACGTTCTTATCCTTACTCAAGGACAACTTCATTTGGTGTTCAAGTAACTTTCTAACCACATTAAAAAGATAGATAATCATGAAACGATATAAATTCTTAACCATATTTTCGTTAGTTCTGTTATTGCTATCTTCGTGCAACGACTTTATTGAGCGCTCTCCCTACGACCAGATACAAGACACCGAGTACTGGCAAAACGAAGAACAAATCAGAATTTACAGCTATAGTTTCTATCCAGCCTATTTTGTAGGTTATGGAGCGACAGGATTAATTGGAGGCAGCAGGTTTGGCAACGGCGACACCTTCAACGACGACATCGCTTGGCGCACACAAGGTGAGTTCACACCCATTCGCGTTCCCGACACCGATAGTGGATGGGACTTCAGTTACGTGCGCAAGGCTAACTACATGCTTGAGAAAGTTCAAACTGTTCCTGGCTTGACCGAGGAGGCATTGAATCACTGGACTGGAGTGTCTCGACTTCTTCGTGGCATGGAGTATAGCGACCTCACATTCCTCTATGGCGACGTGCCGTTTTTTGACCACAGGCTTGAATCGACCGAGTATGATGAACTCTATAAGGATCGCGATGCTCGCACCTATGTGGACAAGAAGATTATGGAAGACTTTGAGTATGCACTTACTAACATTCGCACCAACGATGGCGAGATGATGATCAACCGCTATGTTGCCGCAGCACTTGTTTCGCGGTTAGCTCTGCGTGAAGGCACTTTTTTGAAATATCATGAAATTGATGCTGATTTAGGTAATCAAATGATTGATCTCTCGCGACGTGCTTCTCTCATCGTAATGGAAAGCGGGAAGTACAGCATCAGTAGCGACTATGGTAAATTGTTTACAAGCGACGACCTTGCAGGCAACTCCGAGGTGATTATGTACCGCAAGTATGTTGACGGTGTTTTGACCCATTGCACCCTCACATATAATAATGCCGAGGCACAAACTGGTGCTAATAAAGCTCTTCTCGAAAGCTATGTCATGAGTGACGGGAAACCTGTCTATGTCGATAACCCATCATTCTGCCCCAAGACAGCAGAGGATTTTTTCAAGAATCGCGACAAGCGCTTGAGCTTCACTTTCCGCAATAAATATTACATTCGTGGCGAGGACTGCTCACCGTTTAACTACTCAACATCGGGTTACTCGATGCACAAGTTCATGAACGATGCCGATACCGCAAGCACCGACCTCAAGTTCCGCAACGCAAACAATGTCACCGACGCCCCATGCTTGCGATATGCCGAAGTATTGCTCAACTATGCCGAGGCATGCTATGAACTTGGAAAATTGACACAAGCCGACCTTGACAAGTCAATTAATCTGTTGCGCGCTCGTGCAGGGATTCCCGCATTGCAAACTCTAGGAGGGCAGCCAGGCGTTAATGGCACAGTATATGACGACCCGCATCGCGACCCCGATGTGCCATCGTTGTTATGGGAAATTCGTCGTGAGCGCCGTGTGGAGATGGCATTTGAAGGTTTGCGCTATAACGACTTGAAACGCTGGAAGAAATTTGAGTACATGTACAACGAGAAGAATCCCGACATCAAGTTAGGCGCTTACATTTCCTACGACGATTATCCTAAGGCCAACAAGACCGAAGTGCCGTTTGAGAGCTCTGGCGCCACCGAGGGCTACATCTTGTGCAACACTGGAGCAGCCCGACAGGCACCTAAAGATTACAACTACGTTCGTCCAGTACCCAAAGATCAAATCACGCTCTACGAGAACAATGGTTACAAATTGCACCAGACCAAGGAATGGATTGGGACAGGACTTGAGTAATCTCATTAAATAAAATTTAAGACAATAATAACTACACTATACATTAGATTATTATGAAACACAAGTTATTATATGGACTTCTCATGATTGCAGGACTTTTTGCGCTGGCTGGATGTAGCGACGAGGCAATTGTTGAGAATCCTTCGGGCGAAACTTTTATATATCGCCTGATAATTGCCAATGGCGGCTTGACAGGAACCGATGCGATACCTGGTACTATTAATGAAGAAGCCAAGACTATCACATTTGATATCCCTGCCGAAACCAACATTGAGGCTATCAAGTTTAATTCTAAGATTTCGCTTGGAGCGCACCTTGACAAGGATAGCTATGACTTTAGCCAAAGCAACACCGTGCCTGTCACTGTAGTTAATGGTGAAAACACTGCTACCTATCAGGTTACTATCAACATGGCAGCCCCCAAGGATGAACCCATGATCACTGCTGTGAGAGTGAGAACCCCCGACGGAACAGAAAAAAATGCTTATGTCAGCGAGATTGACAAGAGCATCTATATGGGTGCCGAGGAATTTGAGAGTGTGGAAATTCTCTCTATATCATGTCTTCCACACCGCACTGTTACCACATTGACTATGGCTACTAACAATGTAGTGCAAAAGAGTGACCCGGGCTCTATTAAACTTGATTTCATGGGAATCACCGGAGAATACCGACTGCTATTTGCCGCAATACCAGTCTTTGGGGCCGACTTCACCAAGGGTACACCCTATGCCTTCTGTAATGCGTTGGGCAACACCTTTGGGGATTTTGCTGCCGAGAACACCCGCAGTGCCGACTTTGACGGCGAGAACCTGCTGATTGTTTCGCGCGAGGGTGGTACTAACGTGAGAGTAATTCCTTTCAACGAAATCAAGGCTGGTAATCCCGGTGGCACAACGCTCAATGTTGATGGAATAGAAAAAGGCACATTCTTAGTAAGTGCCGGGCGCATTAGTCATGGGCACTACTATGTGAGCAATCTCTCAACCAGTGTTGGAGAGGAACAACCTCTCAAGCTCTACTACTGGGACAACATTAATTCTCAACCTCAAGTATTGCTAGAATTCCTTGGTGCCGCTACCGGTCCTGAAGGTGAGACCGACCTGGCTAACATGAGATTTGGAGACAATCTCAACGTTTGTCTCGACGAGAGTGGAAATGGCTACATCTATTTCGTCACTCAAGACGGAACTGCAGTTTTGCGCTATAATGTAACTGGCTTTACCACTCTTGAGAATCCCACCTACATTGTTCCGCCCACCACATTGAGCTACTATGCATCGATAAACCAAGTGGTTGGAAAGGATAATGAGTTTATAGTCACAAGCATCCAAGCAGGTATTTACCTTACCGATGCCAATCTCACCCCTATCACATTCATTGACCAAGATAACATTCCTATTCGTTGCACCGATGCTCGAGTTATCTCGTTTGATAGCGAACGTTATCTCATTACCACATCAGGAAGATGGGGAGCATGGTCGGGCGATAATCCGCAATCGCTTTATATCTATAACCTAAGCGACGGCGCCACTACTGCCCTGGCTATAATGAACCTTGTGGGAGGAGAAGAGGCTCCTGAACCATTATACACATTCACAATAGGTGGCGACTCACCTGCTACTAACTGTTCAGCACCTTCGGGAAGTACCGGCTGGGGCATAGGAGATGGTAAGCTTCGCGTCTTAACCGCGGCTCCTAGGGCTGGATTTGCAATAATTGAATTCCCCGAGAGAGAATAAAATATAATTATATTAACCGGTTTTGAGCAGGGAGGGGAACCACTCCCCTCCTCTGTCTCAAACCCACAAAAAACAAAATCACTATGAGACTAAAAACATTACTTTTTGTTATGATGGCTTGCGTTGCCACTATAGCTGGCGCTCGCGAAGCTAACGTGTTTGCTTCGGGACTGAGAGTAGTAAGTACTGAGGGCGACATTTATAATGTCGCTTACACTCTTAATGCCACAGCTCAGGAGATTGAAATCAACCTTTATAAGGATGGCGAGTTGGCAAGAACTATAGATGTTGTCGGTCCTCTCGAAAAAGGAGAAATAGTCTCTTCAATTGACGTAAGCGGACTTTCCGGCGAATTCACCTGGAGCGTTAAAGTCACAGGCGAGGCTTGGGGAGAAAGCGAGACGGCAACTCTTGTTGTTGACAAGAACAACACCCCCACGCTTGAAGGCTACATGAGCCCCCGAGGCATCGCTATTGACCAAGATACCGAGAGTGAGTTCTATGGTCGCGTCTATGTTACCGAAACCCGCAACGATGCTCGTAATGTGGGCATCTACGTCTACGACGCGGCATTCAACGATGTTACAGGACAAGGCACAACAGCCTATGGCGGCAACGTAGCATGGGGAGCATCGAGTGGTTGCACACGCATTTTCCTTAACAAAGACGGAAAGATTTACTTGTGCGACTGGAGTGATGGTCATCCTGGAGTGTGGCGTGCCGATGCAAACGACCTCACTGGCGACTTTGTTCCCGTCTTTGGTGGTACACCCGATGAGAATGGTCTGCGCTTCAATGCCGATGGCATTGCTATAGCAGGCTCTATCCCCGCTTGCTGGGTAGAGGGCACTGGCGAAAACACTGTTCTTTACACCTTCGACGAGGATTATATCAACGAGAATGGCAATACTCAAGGTTTGTACCAATACAACATTGGCAATCTTGAGCAGCCTTGGGAGCAGGCTCCTAGTGCTATCCTTTTTGACAACCCCGACAAAACTCACCAGAACGGTAATAGCATGATCATCCCACAAAATGGTGGCTGGTGGATTTCTCAAACTCGCTGGACCGATGGCGCCGCTATTCCCTCTCTCGTTTATGTAAAAAACAATGAGATACTGTTCAACTCGGGAGCTATTGATCCCGAGATGCTGTTGCGCAGCTATTCTTCAGCTATCTGCCTCTTTGATGAGGGTACAAAACTAGCTGTTTCCTGCTACGACAATATTAAGATTTTTGATGTCACATTCGACGAAGCTGGTGTTCCTTCGCTCAGCGAGGTAATGAACATTACTCCCGCACTGGGGCAAAATTGCTATAGCATGGCTGTAGATGCCGCCCACAACTTGTATCTTGCTGTTGACCGCTTGAATGCAAGTAGCACAGGCAACGTGGGAGTATTTGCACTTCCTGTAGCTGAGAATGTGTGCGAGACCATGGCTCCAAGCGCACAAAAAATTACTGTGGGTGGAGTGGCTCCTGTCGCTGGCGATGTTAATGGTGACGGCGAAGTTACCGGTAGCGATGTTACAGCACTCTACAATCACATTCTCTTTGGACAAGATACTGAAATATTTAACGGAGACCAAAATGGTGATGGTGAAGTTACCGGTAGCGATGTTACAGCTGTTTATAACATCATCCTGGGTCTATAAATAAAAGTCGAAATATGAGATTAAAAAACTTATTTCTAATCGCGATGTTGTGTGCCACACTTAGCGCTGGAGCACAACAGGTTAGGCTGGGAGAAATGACGCGCGTCAAAACCGACGGTCCTGCTTATCATCCATCTTTCACTAACGATGGCATGAGCATTCTCACCAGCTCTGAAGACTACATTGGACTAAAAGAAACTAATCTTGCTACTGGTGAGACTCGTGTTCTCTCTACCGAGCGTCGCGCCGGATTGAAAACCTTCAGGCAAGATGCTTCTAAGGGCAAAACCGTTAATGGTGTCGACTTGAAAATCAACATCGTTGATGGCTCTACAGTTACTACACTCACACCCAACGGCGACAACGAGCGCTATTTGTGGCCAGCACTATCGCCCGATGCCACTAAAGTTGCCTACACAGTTTCGGGCAAGGGTAGCTATGTGTATGACATTAGCACCGGTGCTGTGTCATTCATTGGTAAATATCGTGCTCCACAATGGATCGACAATGACTATGTGGTGGTCATGAACGACCGCGACGATGGATATCAAATCACAGGTTCTACGGTGCTTGTGTGTGCCGCAAGTGGCTCATTTGCTCAGGAAGTTACTGCTAGCGACATGATAGCTATGTTCCCAAGTGCCATGCCTGGCAAGATAGCGTTCCACACCCTGGAGGGAGAGATTTATATTTTAGACATTACAATAACCAAATAACATTGCACTAGCATGAAAAAGTTTATATTCCTTCTCACTGCCTTTGCAATGATTGCCGGCAGTAATGCTCTTGCTACCGACTTGACAGGCAAGAAAATATATGTAAACCCCGGGCATGGCGGATATGACCCGACCAACGACCGAAACATTCCCACCATTCCCTTTGCGGCTGGTCCACAATGGATTCTATGAGTCATCATGCAATCTTGTAAAAGGACTTGAGTTAGCTCGACTTCTTCAAGAATCGGGTGCTACGGTAATGCTTTCGAGAACCCAAAACCGTGATGAGGACGACAAGGTGCTTACCGAGATTTCGGCCGAGGCCGATGCCTTTGGAGCCAACGCATTTATCTCAGTGCATAGCAATGCGCTAGGAGCAAATGCCGGCACCAATTATCTTCTCACTCTCTACAAGGGTAATGAGAATGCCACAGCTGGAGTTCCATGGAAAGCCGAGGATAAAGAAATGGCAACTAAGTCGTGGCCGTTCCTCTATGAGAACAACACATCAATATGGACTTCGGGATCATTATCCAATCCCATCGTGCGCGACGACTATCATTTCCTGGGCTTCTACCTGGGTGTGATGCGCACTCTCACATCTCCAGGCTTCTTAGTGGAAGGCTCGTTCCACGACTACGAACCCGAGACTCACCGTCTGCTCAATGAAGACTATGCCAAGATGACGGCCGTAAACCTGCACCGCTTCTATCTTGACTATTACGGTGCCGATGCACCAACTACCGGTGAAATTCTTGGCTCGGTAAAGGATAGCCAGCGCGTGATGGACAATACTTATTTCAACAACTTTGTTAAGAGGTCACACGACCAGTATCAGCCCATCAACGGAGCCACTGTGACTTTAATGAATAGTAGCGGTAGCACATTGAGCACCTACACTACCGACAACTATTACAATGGCATTTACGTCTTCCGTGATTTGGCACCTGGCACCTACAAGGTGCGCATGGAGGCTCCTGGCTATATCACACAGGAGAAAGAAGTTACCGTTGAGGCTGCTAAGACAACCAGTTTCTACACATTGCTTGAGGACCCGACCTATGAGCCACCAGTTAAAATAACCGCAGTTCCTAACATTTATGCCTCCGAGCTTTCGGCAGGTGAGAATGGCGAGGGACAATACACACTCTCGTTCACCCTCAATGCCGACGCCACTGCGGTACAAGTTAAAGTTTATAATGAGACTGGCGATCCCATCATCATTGATGCGGGAGCTCTACCACGTGGACGAAATAATGTGCTCGTGAACATGGCAAATGTGAAAGGAAGCAGTGTGAAATGGGAAGTGATAGCAACCGGTGAGGACAACACACTCACTGAACCAGCCATCAGCAGTGACCCTGAGACACAACCTCTAAGTTTCAAGCAAACTCGAGGCATAGCGGTCGACAACAGCATGGAAAGTGAATACTTTGGACGTGTATATATCACCGAAGGTGGTGGTGGTTCCACGGGCTATCGCACCACAAAGAATGGTCTCTACGTGCTTGATGCAACCTTGAGCGATGTCACAGGCCAAGGCGCCAACAGCTATGCCGGCAATGTGGCATGGGCTTCTTCATCCAGCCCCATGCGTCCCTCTGTAGGAGAAGATGGTTCAATCTATCTCGCCGACTGGAGCGATGGACATTCGGGTGTGTGGAAAGCCAATCCCGCCAACCTTGGCGGTGATTTTACACCCATCTTTGGCGGCACACGAGATAGTGATGGTCTCATGTGGAATGGCGACACAAAGATTGCCGGTTCAATATCTTCTTGCTATGCTGTAGGCTCAGGTGAGAACACTATCCTCTACACCGTAGATGAAGACTACTTGGGCACTTATGGAGCAAGTAATCTTCCTCAAGTGGCATTGTTGCAATATAACATTGGCAATGCCGAGACGCCATGGGTTAATGCTCCATCGGCTTTACTATTTGATAACCCTGTTGTGGGTGATTATGCTATTCTTAGTAATGCCAACTGTGTGATTATTCCGCAAAATGGTGGCTTTTGGGTATCACAATATCGCTGGAGCGATGGTGCCGCACTGCCTTCACTATCTTACATTAAAAATAATGAGGCTTTGTTCAAGTCTGGAACAGTTGACGCGTCACTCATTAGCACATCGCAACGTGGAGCACTCGCCTTGAACTATGACGGGACAATGATTGCCGTAGGCGCGGGCGATGAGACACGAGTCTTCAATGTAACCTTTAACGGCGATGTACCATCCATCTCTCCTCTTTATGTCATCGACCATGGCCTGGGAGGAAATAGCTTTGGATTAGCGTTTGACTATGCCAACAATCTCTATCTAGCCAACGATGCTAGCGGTGTTGCCGAGTTCACTTTACCCACAACAGTCAACAGTCGCACTACCGTTGCGCCCAAGTCGCAATACCTAAAAGGTGTAGCCGCTAAAAATGGCGATGTCAATGGTGATGGAGAATGTACCGGTAGTGACGTTACAGCACTCTACAACTTCATCCTTTACAATGACACGTCGGCAATCGTTAACGGCGATCAAAATGGTGATGGAGAAATTACCGGTAGCGATGTAACAGCAGTTTACAATATTAT
>REGX01397605.1_pt1 | contig 13828 bp, 11 predicted proteins | sample 2276321 | NCBI WGS metagenome assembly REGX01 (sample SAMN08335021, study PRJNA423103) | bovine gut metagenome | biome: bovine gut metagenome; feature: rumen; material: feed digesta; isolation source: rumen digesta from from 15 high feed efficiency cows and 15 low feed... | host: Bos taurus ... | reverse complement strand
GAATACACCAAGATAATGAATGGTAGTGACGCCATCCTGGACCAGCTCTATAGCTACACCCCTTCTATGAATCCACTGGAAGCTATGAGTCGTGGCATCATCTGTGTTGGGGGCGGCGAACCGGAAAACTACGAGATTCTTAACGAAGAAGAACTCCGGCCAATTATCAATGTTCAGCCCAACTATGAGAGTGTCTTTGAGGAACTTGAGCAACTTGTTCTTCATAGGGACAGAATACCCGAACTAAAACGCCAGAGTATTGAGTATGTCAGAAGGCATCACGAATATATTAAGGTGGCGCGACAATACGAAGAATTCTACAGGAATGTCTTGGAAAAGAAAATTTAAGTGCAAAGAATGTAGCTATTCAGCCGACATTTATGAAGGAAAAGGATTTATGGGACAGGAAATAGTCTCGGTGAGTTGTCCGGAGTGTCATTCCATCCAACCCTTAGTGGTGGGAGGAGTCATCGGACAATCCGCCCCCTCTTTCCGTTCACTGGTCGATCGCCTCTGTCTGAACTGCGGTTCCAGCCAAATCAAGAAATGGGATGGAAAAACCTGTCCAAAGTGCGGCGGAGAGATGCAACCAACAGAAGACAAAGAATTCTGGACATAAAAAAAAAGCTGAACCTTCAAATGAAAGTTCAGCTTCTTTATTTCTTAATTTCGGAAGATTAAGCCTCTGCAGGTGCCTCTTCAGTTGCCTCCTCTGCAGGAGCAGCCTCAGCTTCTGCCTTAGCAGCAGCCTCAGCAGCCTTCTTATCAGCTACCTCCTTAGCAATTGCCCCATTAACCTTCTTCTCTGCCTCGACAGATGCAGCGATAGCATCCTTCTTAGCCTTAGCGTCGCCCTCGCGAACAGCAGTAGCAGCCTGGTCCTTACCTGCCTTCCAAGCATCAAACTTGCTCTGGCAAGCAGCCTCGTCGAATGCGCCCTTCTTAACGCCACCCTTAAGGTGCTTCATCAAGTAAACGCCCTCGCCCTTGAGGATGTTACGAACTGTGTCTGTTGGCTGTGCACCGTTCTCTACCCAGTAGAGAGCACGCTCGAAATTCAAATCTACAGTAGCAGGATTGGTGTTAGGATTGAAAGTACCAATCTTCTCAGTAAATTTACCATCACGTGGTGCATTAACGTCAGCGATTACGATGCTATAGAAAGCATAATTCTTACGACCGCCGCGCTGTAATCTGATCTTTGTTGCCATTTTAATTTAAAATTTTAATTAGGTTTGAATTTTATGCATCCATCTCGTGAATGCGGGTGCAAAATTACGACTTTTATTTTGAACAAGCAAGCTTTTATGCAAAAACTTTGCTTTTCAAGGACTGTAAAGGGTGTCTATTTCACCAAGTTATAGATTTCACTAGGTGATTTTCGTTTCAAGATATCCATCTCAAAATCTTTTCCCACGATAATTCCATAACTTCGAAGTATCTGCTCCACTGTCTTTCGCGCCAACTCTGGATGGTTGTTCTCCTCACTAAGATGGCAAAGCCAAACACGCTTTAACTTCTGCGAAGCATGCTCAGCCAGAGCCTTAGCACACTCCTCATTACTTAGATGACCATTAGGACCAGATATACGATCTTTCAAATATTGAGGATAAGGCCCCTGACGAAGCATCTCCTTATCGTGATTTGCCTCTATCACCAGATAATCTGCCTCCTCAATCATATTCAGCATTTCATCTGTAAGATGGCCTGCATCTGTAATCAGACAAAAAGTAACACCTTCACATTCTACCTTATAGCCAACATTATCGGAGCTATCATGAGGAACGCCAAACGAAGTGATTTCAAAATCACCCAATCGGAATGACTTTCCTTTCTCAATGACATGCGCATATTCTGAACAGATTTTCTTCCGAACACAATAGTTGCGCTCTATGCCATCATGAACTTTACGTGTGGTATATACCGGTATGTGATAGTCGCCACTCAGGCTGCCAACCGACTTTACGTGGTCAGCATGATCATGCGTGATGAGTATGTTCTTCACATTTTCAAAGAGCATCCCGTAGTTATGGAAACTCTTCTTAAGTGATCTAATTCCTACTCCAACATCTATCAGTAGCGAATCCTTCTCGGTATATAAATAGTAGCAGTTTCCGCTGCTTCCACTTCCGAAGGATATAAATTTCAGCATTTTAAGTTTGTATTTTATGCAAAAGTAACAAAAAAGATTTTCATCACAAAGTTTTTTATTACCTTTGTACTTAAATTTAAGAAATAAAAAACTTATTTGGACAGAAATGGATTTCTTTGAAAGAAAAATTCTACATACACCGCTAGGGCGACTACTTATGGTGGTCGTTGTCGTTGCTTTCGCTGCTTTCTTCATCAGCCAGTGTTCCTTCTCACACGAGGGTGAGGAAAAACAGCTAAAGGAAGATGTCGACTCGTTCGCCACCTATTATTATAATTGGAAGTTTCCTGATGCTGCCAGATACTGTACTCCTGAATCCAGAATCTGGCTGAGATTTGCATCCACCAATGTTCACCAGGCTGATGTTGATATTCTGAAGCAACAGAAAGAAGGTGCCTCTCACACCATCACCGATGTTGACTACCTCCCGAACGACACTGCAGCCACTGTAACTATCGAAGTGAGAAACTATCTAAGAATGGACACTATCGGCAAGGAGGGAAGGATTATTCCTGAGGCTACATTCAAGCTACCTGTGGTTTACCGCAATAAGCGATGGCTGGTTAGAATGGAAGACCTACCGCGAAGTGAAAAGAAAAATCGCGACTAAAGCTAGGGTGAATGATGGCGTAATGCTCCTCTTCGGTTAGATAAGCTGGATTGATGGCTTTCATACCCATATCAAATCGGAGTATGAAATAATCGAAGTTCAGACGAAAGCCCAAACCGTATGCTACAGCAATTTGCTTATAGAACTCGCTAAACTTGAACTGTCCGCCTGGCTGCTCTTCGTAGCTGCGAAGGGTCCAGATGTTACCTGCATCCACAAAGATTGCGCCATGTAATTTCCAGAAGAGCTTTGTTCGGTACTCTGCATTCAGGTCTAATTTCATATCGCCCGTCTGGTTGATGAAGTCAATTCGGCCATCGGTTCCTCGGAAATTTCCTGGTCCCAATTCTCTTACACTCCATCCTCTCACCGAATTGGCGCCTCCTGAAAAATAACGCTTTTCAAAAGGCAAGATCGTACTATTACCATAAGGATAGGCGATTCCCAATCCGCCGTGCAATGCCAAGGCATTGTTCTTGTCGAACTGGAACAGGTGGGTATAGTCCACATCGAATTTCACATACTGCGCATAGGCAATATTCAGGAGCGTGCGTTGTCCATTTCCATTCTCCTTGAATCCAAAAGGTCCGGCTATGGAATTCAGCAAATTACCCGCCGTCTCGATATTCGTTCTTACAGCATCAATACCATCATTATATGTCAAGGCAAAACCCAGTTTCATAATGAAGATATCATCATAGTTGTATTTCAGAATAGCATTTCTACTGCTCACGCTGTCGAGATAATCATGCTTGAAGGTTTCTGAAATCCATGGCATATATACATAGTTCAGATCGAGAAGATCTAAACGATAATTCAAGTGATGTCTTGGCTCACTCCAACGATAACGCCAGGCGGTTGAGAAGACTCGGCGATGAAACTCTGGTCGATTCTGCAAGTCCCAGCTCAATGCCACCTCCGAGGTTGCTGTCTGGCGACGGCGGAAACTTCTTGACAGGAAAGGTGCGATAAAGCGAGGGAATGATAGTTTGGTTTCTATCGAATACTCCTGATAGTTCTGATCCTGATATCCCTCTAGCCCTGTTATGGCCTCATAGGCGCCACGGAACTCAATAGAGAAAAGTTCGCTGCCTCGGAATAAATTGCGATTCTGGTAGGTAAGAGAGGCTGCTGCGCCCAAGTCGCCTGCCGTATTGGTTCCTTCTGGCTGAAAAGAGAGGGTGGACGGCTTGTTCATGCTGATTTGAATGTTACAATCCAGCAGATTACTGTCGGGTATCTCGGTAAAGTGAATATTGGTGTATTTCACCGCCTGTAAACGAGCATAGTTATTATAGGTACGCTGCAGAGCGCGGGCACTATACAAGCGTCCAGGTTCCATACGGGTATTATCCTCCAGCACACTTCTGCGGAGGTGTATCTTGTCATTCTCGCGATCGGTGAAATTTACATTGCGAATGGTATAGCGAGGGTGCTCAGTAGGCTCGGCACTCTCATTGGCCTTATATTTAATAAGGTGTAAGGTTACATCGATATCCTTGCTTCCCGTGATTGTATCTGCAGTGAAATGGATGAAATCCTTGTGAAAATGAAAATAACCATTATTCGAGAGCAGACTGGTGATGCGCTGGCGCTCCTCATCCAGTCGGCTCACTGTGAAAGGCATACCAGGCTGCAAGCCCCACTTCTCGGCATCATCAATATCCAGGAAACGGGCGATGCTGTCGTCCTGGACATCATACGAAACATTGCCAATAAAGAAAGGTTCTCCTGGATGAAGTGTATAGATGGCCTTGAGCTTCTTGCCCTTCACCTTTTTATCCAGGGTGACCGAAGAATTCATATAACCAAGATTCTTCATGGCCGTATGAAGATCTTCACAACTCAACTGTGCCTGAAGTGTATCAAACACTACAGGTTCCTCGCCTATCCGCTGCAAGGTTCGGTTAATCCACTTTGTGGTGTCTCTTCCCGAAAGCGAGTAAGTTCCCATTGGAATCTTGAACATAGAAAACCATTTCGAGTTGGCCTTCTGTCGGATATAAGGTTGCAGAAGGGCAGCATCAAATCCTTTCGTGTCCGACTTCACCTCTACTTTTTCAAGCAGATACTCTTCGTCGGGAATGAATTTTGTTGCTGAGCACGAACTCAGAATAAGCAAAAAGCTGTATATAAATGGTTTTAATATCTTCAACTCGTATAAATTTTGTGCAAAGATAGCAAAAAAACTTTTCACTCATCTCTCATCTCTCATCTTTTTATTATCTTTGCATTTAAATGATAAGTAAATCAAAAATTAAACAGATTCACTCGCTGGAACTAAAAAAGAACCGTAAAAGCGAGAATGTATTCGTGGCTGAGGGGCCTAAAGTTGTGGGCGACCTGCTTGAAAACAGGCAGGCACAGACGATTGTGGCCACGCAGGAATGGTTGCATGGTCGCTCCTTTAACAGTTCAACCGAGGTAATTGAGGTAACCGAGGATGAATTGCGAAAAGTGAGTTTTCTGCAACATCCTCAACAGGTACTGGCTGTTTTCCCACAAATTTCCGAGGCTGGAAATATTGAATTCAACCCAGAGGAGCTTTACCTGGCACTAGACGGAGTTCAGGACCCTGGCAATCTGGGAACAATTATCCGCATTGCCGACTGGTTTGGTATCTCCAACATTTTCTGTAGTCAGGATACAGCTGATGTCTATAACCCCAAGGTGGTGCAGGCAACGATGGGCAGTATTGCCCGTGTGAATCTTCACTATTGCGATCTTAATCAACTTTTCGACGGTATCCCAGAAGATACTCCTGTTTATGGAACTCTTCTGAATGGCGAGAATATCTATAGTCAAGAACTATCCTCACATGGTATTATCGTGATGGGCAATGAGGGCAAGGGTATTACTCCTGCTATCCGTAGTAGAGTAAACCACAAGTTACTCATCCCTAACTACCCAGAGGGCAGACAGACAGCCGATAGTCTCAATGTTGCCATAGCAACCGCTATAACCTGTTCAGAATTTAGAAGAAATGGAAATTGAATTTGTAAAGAATAGAAGTCTGTTGACTTGCTTGCGAGAAGCTCTACACTTAGAGAAAAGCAACTTTAGTATCTTTTTCAAGAAAACATGGATAGCCGCATTAGTATTTTCGCTTTTCTATGCAGCTGCAATTGTTCTACGAACTCCAAATATGGCACTTGCACAATGGGGATTGAAAAATATCATGATATCATTTGTCATACAGACTATTGCCTATGCCGGAGTATATATTGTTTTTCTGACGTTACTAGCAACTATTTTCAAGTTGCTAACTAAGCAGAAACCAGTACGTGTTTACGTGCGGACCTTCATCATTTTTATTCTGAAGGATATACTTTTCATCCTGTGTTTAGTTGGATTAGTTATAGGTTTTGCTTCGATACGTTCAATGTTGGTTAAATCGGAAATTTCCACTCAACTGGTTATTTGCGCATTCTATATCATCCTAGGATTGGTTATTTTGATGGTGATATTCCTGCCTTTCATCTATGTCATCGGAAAATATATACTTGATGAAAAGGCGAAACTAATCCATGTGTTTGGTAATATCGGTGTAGGTCTTCGTCACTTCGGATTATTGTTTGGTGCTACATTCATTGTCTGCATTTTACTCATAATAATTTCAGCATTGCTGTATTTACCACAGACAATTCTCACCATTGCCCAGTCAAAATCGCAATTAGGCGCTTTCGAGGGCGACCCTTTAGGTACCCCTGCCTATTTCAATGCACTTTATTATGCAACCGCTGCTATCACAGCATTCCTAAGTTGTGCCTTAACCTTGTATCTTGTCATCACTACGGCATATCTCTATGGATCAATAGCAGCCCAGGAAATTGAAAGAAAACAAATCACAGTATATGAAAAAGACTAAATTACTCTTCATCGATAGAGACGGAACGCTCATCGAGGAGCCAGAAGACGAGCAGATCGACAGTTTTGCTAAGCTAAAATTCACCAAGGGAATGTTCCGTAATCTTGGATTCATCCGCTCTCATCTCGACTTCAAGTTTGTGATGGTAAGCAATCAGGATGGTCTGGGTACTGAATCTTTCCCTGAAGATACTTTCTGGCCTGTTCATAATTTTATTCTACAGAGTCTTGAGGGCGAAGGCATTACTTTCGATGACCAGCTTATCGACCGTCACTTTCCCGAGGACAACTCTCCTATGCGCAAGCCTGGCACTGGCATGCTGAAGGCATATCTGGAGGATCCTCAGTATGACATCGCAGGCAGCTACGTTATTGGCGACCGCGAGAGCGATGCTGAACTGGCTAAAAATCTAGGCTGCAAGGCACTGATTCTTGGCAAGGATGGAATGGACTGGGATAAAATCGCCGAGATTCTCTTTGCTGGAGAACGTATCGCTGAAGTGAAACGTACTACCAAGGAGACGGATATCTATATTAAGGTGAACCTGGATGGTACTGGCAAGAGTGACATCTCTACAGGTCTTGGATTCTTCGACCACATGTTGGAGCAGATTAGCAAGCATGGCATGATGGACCTCACTATTCACACAAAGGGTGACCTGGAGGTTGACGAGCACCATACCATAGAGGATACTGGTATCGCACTTGGCGAGTGTATTCTTCAGGCATTGGGCGACAAGCGAGGCATTGAGCGCTATGGCTACTGTCTGCCAATGGATGATTGTCTGTGCCAGGTAGCACTCGACTTTGGTGGTCGTCCATGGTTGATGTGGGATGCTGAATTTAAGCGTGAGTATGTTGGCGAGATGCCAACAGAGATGTTCATGCATTTCTTCAAGAGCTTCAGCGACTCCTCTAAGATGAATCTCAACATCAAGGCAGAGGGAACCAATGAGCATCATAAGATTGAAGGCATTTTCAAGGCTTTGGCACGTTCTCTGAGAATGGCTGTTAAACGCGACATTTATCACTTTGAGCTTCCTTCTAGTAAAGGTATGCTATAAGATTTTGCATCACATTCTGTGATGACAAAACTAGTAGAAATTGGGAGTTAGAATTGAGGGGTTATCCTCGTTCTAACTCCTTTTTTCATATACTTGGTTTCCGTATATACTGGGAAATTATAGGATCTCTTTACCTTATTATTTCTTCCCCACTATTGGTGGTACTCTCTGTTTGCATCGGGGAGTCGGAGAGAAAGATAATTGAATAAGTTATGACACTTATTTAAGCAAACAAGCTATTATTAATTTGCAAACTGACTGTGATCGTGGTATACCCTCTCTTTGATCTCCCCCGCAAGCGGGGGAGAAAGTCTGTATAATTGAGTTCTACAACTGTAACTAATTACAATAAAGGTAACGTATCTTCTCCCCCACTTGTGGGGGAGATAAGAGAGAGGGTATGCCACAAATTTAAGAAAAAAAACGCTGATATTAATACCCCTAGTTTAAACCAATCCCCCATCAACCTTCCAATAAATCACTCCAAAAAAGCAAGTATACAAAAAAATGAAACTAACTTTTCATTTTTTTTATTTTCGATTCATAAGTATCTGATTGATAGCGATTTTGGCTGAAAGCAATTATTTAATTGATGCTAATGGATATTATAGCCTCGAGATACGACACCTAAACCTACGGTTTAGACCTCCTAAACCATAGGTTTAGCACCCGTAACTCGCCTATTTAGCTTAGACATCTTACAATACCTAAAGTATTGTAATCAATAAGACCAACTCTTAGGAGCCAAGAACTTATGTCTTTCATCACAAAACACCAAGTATTGTAACATCACAAATAACAATTTGCCAACCTTTGATAATTTTCAAAGGTTGGCAAATACTATTTAATTGCTTTCAGCCAAAAGCACTATCAGTCAAATACTTATGAATCGAAAACTAAAAAAATAAAAAGTTATTTTTATTTTTTGATTTCATAATATATCGTCCTACGGAAGAAATTAATGATGCTCAGGAACGATTGCGAGATATACCAAATCGTGGTCAGTATTATTCTCCATATAATGAGCATGACCCTCTGGACAATAATGTACCTGTCCTACTCTACACTCCTCTACCACATCATCGTAGTGGAAAGTAGCAACACCACTCACAATATAAACAATCTCGCAGTTACCCTCGTGGGTATGCAAGCCACTGGAAGCACCTGGACGGAGAGTTGAATACATTATCTTAACCTTATCATCCACATAGTTGCGAGTGTCCAAAGGACCATTACCACCTTTGAAATTGGTGAGATGAGCTTCCTCAATTTTGTCAAAATCGATAATCATAATACTTTTCTTTTTTTGATTAATGAATTGTTTCTAATCACAAAGATAAAAAAAAAGAGGCATACTCCAAAGAATATGCCTCTTAATATTATGTGAATTGATGAATCTATTAGAATGTCACACGAAGACCGAGCTGCATGTGCCAACGGCTAGAGTAATCGTTCTTATAAACCTCTGTTGCACCGAATGTGTAAGAAGGAGTAAGAGTCTTAGTATCCACCTTATCAACAGTGATGATAGGAGTATTATAAGTATTTGAATAATAAGTACCCCACTTCTTGTTCAACAAGTTACCAATGTTAAGAACATCGAATACCAAGCTGATCTTGCTACCACGCTCCTTCAAATAGAAGAAGTCCTGAGTAAAGTGAAGATCGAAGTGATTCTCCCAAGGAGCGAGATTAGAGTTGCGCTCTGCATACTGACCGCGGTGATCCTTAGCATAGTCATCATTCTCAATCCACTTCTCGAATGCAGCACGACCCTCTTCAGCTGTCATTGTCTTGCTGTCAACGAAGTTCATCGACTGAAGTTCCTTCTCTGTTGGGATGTAAAGAAGTGTGTTACCCTTTGCATATTCACCATTGAAAGAAGCAGAAGCATTATCATTCATTGTAAGGCTGTAACGCTGACCTGTTGAACCATTGTAGGTAAGTACAATGTGGCTCTGCCAACGGCCATTGCCATAAGTCTTAGAGTTATAAGCAGCCTGAATCATTACACGATGAGGAACATCGAACATAGAGTAAGAAAGGTCTGGCTTGTTAGGGTCAACACAGTAGTAATACTTCCAGTTAGAAGTAGCAACAGAAGAAGTACCATCATTAACTGAGTATGAGTGACCGAATGTGTAGCTTGCCATCAAGTCAAGACCGAAGTCGAAGCTCTTCTCGAACTTAGCACTCAAGCTATAGCTATGACCCTTATTTGTATTCTTAAGATTGATAACAGAGTTTGCATAGAACTTCTGCTCAGAACCATCAGCTGCTGTATAAGTAATGTTCTGGTTGCTTGCATAGTAAGGAGTCTTTGAAGCCTCTACACCTGGAACAGCATAGATTTCACCCTTCTGCTGAAGTGCAAGGTTCTCGAACCAAACTGCGTTGAGCTGACGAGAGTACAAACCTTCAAGAGTCATCTTAATACCATAAGGAAGCTGCTGCTCCAAAGCCAAGTTTGTACGGAATACCTGTGGGAACTTGAACTTGCGATCGATTGTTACGATATCAGGGTTTACACCACCCTTCTGACCAAACTCCTGACGGATAGCTGCAGGAGTTGCACTTCCATACTGATCGAATGTAGGAGGGTTGCCTGTATTACGAATGTTCAAGCCCTTCATTTCTACACCTGTATTTGCCCATGCATTCTCCAACCAAACGAAAGGAGCACGACCATTAAAGATACCTAAGCCACCACGAAGGAGACTCTTGTGTGATTCGTCCATAAACCAACGGAAACCTGCACGTGGAGAAACCATGATTGATGAAGATGGCTTGCGACCTACCTGTGCATCATTGTTTTTAGACCATGCTGTGAGGTTGAAAGCTGGGTTCTCGGTAATATCATTAAGATACAAAGGAAGATCAAAACGAATACCATAGCTCAACTGGAATGAGTTAGAAATATCCCACTTGTCCTGAGCATAGAGACCTACCATAGCTGCCTTGAAAGGAGTCTTCCAGTATGGAGTACCTGTAACCTTCTCATCAGAGAACTTCATTACATAACCAGAGTTTGGAACAATAGACTGATCTGTGATGAATTCCTCAAGCTGATTGTAGTTGTAAGAGTATTCACCAAATGCTGCCTGATAGAAACCATTCTTCATGTTGTAGATCTCATTGTGAGTACCGATTGTGAAGTTATGGTTACCTTTATAAATAGAGAAGTTATCCTCGATAGTCCAGATATCCTGGTCAAGTGAGTTTACACCTGATGAATATTCTGTACCCAAGTTTACAGACTTACCATTTCCAGAGAAATACAATGTTGTACCCTCATAAGGAATATCACGGAAATCACGTACGGAAGTTAAACCTGCACGCAACTCATTGTAATATGAATCGCCAATGTGAGAAGTCAACTCAGCTACAAAAGAGTGAGTATTATCCTTCATACGATAGCCTGAATTGTTGAAATAGAAAGCATTCTTACCAATAGCGAAGTTATCAGAATAAGAAACATTTCCCTGATAACGGAAACTGAAATGGTTGTTACTGTTAATATTCCAATCCAATCTACCTAACAAAGAAAGACCCTGCTTTTCAATATTACGCTGATCGTAAGTCTCTCTGATACCTGTCTTTGCAAAGTAAATATCAGAAAGCGACTGTGCCATTTCCTTTGTCATGAAGTAATCTGGAGCACCAGCATAGTAAGTTGCAGGATACTCATTCTTCTTGTACTCAAGAGATGTGAAGAAGAACAACTTATCCTTAACAATTGGTCCACCGAAAGTAAAACCGTAAGTCTTTGTTGTCTCATCAGTCAACTTCTGCTCTCTGTCATATGCCTGACTCCAACGGCCATACATATTCTCATTTGTAAAGTAAGCGAAAGCTGTACCCTTAAAGTTGTTAGTACCAGACTTTGTAATAGCATTGATAGCACCACCGGTGAAACCACTCTGTCTAACGTCGAAAGGAGATACTGCAACCTGAATCTGCTCAATAGCATCCATTGAAATAGGTGTAGCACCTGTCAAACCACCGTTTGTACCAGATGAAGTCAAACCAAACACGTCGTTTGCAACCATACCATCAATCTGGAATGAATTGTAACGGTTGTTTGCTCCAGCAATTGTGATACCACCAAACTTGTTAGAGTTAACAAGTGGAGACAGTTTAGCAACATCATAGACGTTACGGTCAACTGTTGGAGTATTCTCAATAGCCTGCAATGAGAAGTTTGAACCTGCACCGCTACCACCATGGCCAGCGACACCTGTAACAGTAACTTCACCAAGAGTTCTAGAGTTCTCCTTTAGGTCGGCATCAATAACTGTAGGCTCACCAAGTTCAAGATAGATGTTGGAACGCTCTACTGTCTTATAACCAATATAAGAAATAAGAAGTTTGTAAGGGCCACCAACACGCATACCTTGGATGGTATAACGTCCATCGATGTTTGTTACCGCATTGTAGGTAGTACCAGAAGGCGTGTGCAGTGCTTTTACTGTTGCACCAATAACGATCTCGCCACCTGCAATGACTTTACCATTAATACTTGAAGTTGTAACTTGCGCCATCAATGTTGTTGTAAAAAACAACAGCAGCGCCATTAGAAAATGCAATCTTTTTTGCATACCTTTAACTGAAATTTAATTACTAATTTGAGGGGATAAACCCAGTTAATCCATATTTGCTGCAAATTTACTTAATTTTTCTTATATAATAGTTACAAAAGTGTTAAAATTGTGACAGAAACTAAAAAAAATAGGTTCGGGTGAAAAAATCAACCCGAACCTTACATTTTTTACTCCTTTCTACGCCAAATCGACATGATTTTTCGTCGAATAGCAATTATGTTGCAAATGCTCACCACCATGAACAATCCCAAGCCTACTATTATAGCTGGTAGCATATTTCCATCGTCTAGTTGAGGGAACAATGCCGCAATAAAATTCATATAATAAGCGCGGACGAAATACAAAACAAGCCAGGCGATTAAAAGTACGCCTACATTTAAGGCGATTGTTAATACCTGGTAAGGACGTGCAACATTACCCGGACTATATCCTATTAATAATAAGTTCTCTAATTTTGAGGAGTTCTTCTGAACCAGCAGATAGATGCTCAGCATGAGAATATAAAAACTTAAAATGGAAATAACCAGGCCGACGATCATCACCATTGTCACCATCATTCGTAAAAAATAAGTGGTCTTCTCTGCATTCATTTTGTCATCTTCCACCTCATAGCCGTTTTTCTCCATATACTTTGAAATATGCTCATCGGCTGGATTTTCTACATCCATTATCAGTCGGGATGGCTCACTATGCTGGGTTGGCTCAAAATATCCGTTACTCCAATCCATAAAGGTTTGAGGAACGAGGATGGTATTCAAACGGCTTGAGAATCCGATAATCTTTCCTTTAAAGGTTGAATGATGGCCATTACCTTGTACGAAAAGTTTCAAGTCAATCATTCCTACTAAACCCTCGCTGATTTTTGGAAGGGAATGGCTTTGGGCAAAGCCGAAATTATACATTGTGAGATAAGCTCTTGGCATAATCACAGGAACCACTTCCTCACCTGCTGTATATTTCCAATCCTTCAAATCCACATCCACGAAATCATCAGGAACAGCCTCAATAGGAATTTCAGAATTAAGTACATTCAATCCATTCACACCCATTGTGGCATTCACCTTATATTCGGTAGGTGTAAACTTTCCGATACGCTTCACAAATTTCTGGGCAGCTACCTCATCCACCTCTCCGCTGGTAAAGGTGTTGGAACTTCCACTGATGGTGCTTGCTGTGCCTATTGCCTTATTTATAATAAGGTAGTCAGACTTCATGAAACTATCCTTGGCCGTAAATACAGGCATCACATCCTTATAGAACTGAAAGCCAAGAAGAACAATGAGCATTCCAAAAAGATTGGCAAAGAAAAAGCCAATAAACTGAGGAATGCTAATATGCTGTCGAAGTAATTTCCAAACTAAATTCATTTGCTTAATTATTAATAGGTATCCTCCTTAATAATTTTGTCTTTACAGACGGAAAATCTTTTCATATGGCAAATCCATATGCTTGCCGATACTGGTGACGATCACACCAGCCCCCTGACTTTTTGCTTCTTCCATCATAATCTCACCCATAATACGACTGTTATTGT
>REGX01204575.1_pt1 | contig 13859 bp, 13 predicted proteins | sample 2276321 | NCBI WGS metagenome assembly REGX01 (sample SAMN08335021, study PRJNA423103) | bovine gut metagenome | biome: bovine gut metagenome; feature: rumen; material: feed digesta; isolation source: rumen digesta from from 15 high feed efficiency cows and 15 low feed... | host: Bos taurus ... | reverse complement strand
GCTATTCCCTTTAGAGGATGTATGGGGCATCGGCCGGAGGAATGCAGAGAAACTACATTCCTGGGGCGATCATTCGGCACTCGATTTTGCACGTCACACCAAGGATTGGGTGCGCAAGAACTTCACCATCGTGGGGCTTCGCACATGGATGGAGCTCAACGGCATGGATGTGATTCTTCCGGATGATATGGAGCATGTAAAGAAAAAAAGCATCTGCACATCGAGAAGCTTTCCTGGAATGATTGCCGATGAGGACACGCTGCTCACCCATATCAGCAACTATGCGGCAAGATGTGCCGAGAAACTGCGTAATCAGAAGACTGTCGCCTCCTCAATCGGACTTTTCCTCTCAACTAATCCTTTCCGTGAGGACCTTCCGCAATACAGCAACTATGTGGGCATCCGGATGATGACACCCACCAGCAGTACGCAGGAGTTGGTGAAGTCAGCCCGTATCTGCTTCAACCGTCTTTACCTGAAAGGCTACCAGTACAAGCGTGCCGGTGTTATCGTACAGGACATCTCACAGGAGAATGCCATCCAGACTTCCTTCATCGACTACGACAGTGAGAAATATCAGAAAATGCGAAGACTCGACAAAGTGATGGATGAAATCAACCGACTATGTGGCACGGAGACTCTAGTGCTTGGGGCACAACAATATTCTCAAAAAGATGGCAAGGGAAAGGCCGCTGTTTTTGCAGATGCCATCAAGCACGACCATCGCACAAAATGCCCAACCACACGATGGTCGGATATACTTGTGGTGAAATGAAAGGGAAAAACTCCCTTGAGATTTAGGGAAAACACACTTCCGATTAGGGAAAACAATCTTGCCAGAAAGAAAATAACCTCTATCTTTGCCCACAGATAAAGACAACAATATGATGATAGCAGCAGCTAGTCATAAAGAGCAACAAGTCTAACAATACCGTTTTCACTCAACTGTCAGCACTGGCAGCTTTATTATACACGATTTACCTAAGATTTCAGGGCGGAGAACTAAATATAAAGTTCCTCGCCCTTCTTTTATTTGTATTTTTTGCTGATATACTTCTTGCATCTTAGGCAAACTTTTAAGCGATTGACATTCTGTCACAACATTAGTCAACAATTGTCAGTCTTGATTATATAATTTTTTCTAAATCACCTCCAAATTAACTTATTACTTCTAACAAGTCACAAACAAGGCTAAAAGAGTGTGACAGTAAGCAAGTATCACGTCAAGTTGGCGTTATTCTTGTAGTACAAGATATGAATAACTAAAAACTTAAGAATATGAACAGAATAAAGAATATCTCAGCTTATGTGAGCAATGTGACAGATCTTTTATGGAACTATATCAAGCATACCGCAGCCTATCCCAAAAATGCTGTGCTTGCAGTTCAAAGAGAAATCAGAGAAACTGTCATTGAGAATCCGGATGACTGTCGCGACTGTGACTTCTATGATTTGAAAGCATTCATACGTAAGACTCCGGATGGCAGGATGCAGCCCAACCTGGTTGCTATCCAGACCCTGGCCTATCGTTTCTACAAGCCAAACTCATAGAACTTCAAATAGCTGGTTTTTGTATTGTTAACATATTCCCTTTCTGTTTCCTAGAAATCTTTTTGTAATTTTGCAGCTCACAAAAAAATAGAATGGAAATATTCGACGAGGAAAATGTGTTCACGCAAATGCAAGACCAATATGATACCTATCTCAGCGAGGATGGAATATTCGATCACGAGAAGGATAATCAGGCCTATCAGACTGTGATTAGAAACGAACTGCTCCACCATATCGACAATATGATGTCGCAACTGTTGAGCAGCAAGGAAAAATCCATCACCGAACGCTATTTCGGCATCGGCATGGAAGCACATAAGCCTTCACGCATAGCACAGGATATCGGCATCAGCGAGCAACAGGTGGTTGCTGTTGTCGAGAATTCCGTACGCAAGCTTCGCGAAAGCGACTATGCTATTTATCTTTACCAATATTTGCACGGAAAAAGAATTTAGAAACAAAACGACTAAATGAATATATCAAATGAAGAGATGAAGGTTCTCTTGAAATCTCAGCAAGGAGAACTAGATGCAGTGCTGATGTATAAAGCACTTTCCAATAAAGTGAAAAATCCGGCCGACAAGGATGTCTTCCGTAAACTGGCAGCCGAGGAAGGTCACCATGCTGCTGTTTTCAAGAAACTAACAGGACAGGTGCTGAAGCCTCGCAACACTATGGCGATGATTGTGCCATTGCTTTACACGCTTCTTGGAAGAAAACGACTCTACTGCATCATTGCCAAAGGCGAATATGCTGCTGTTGAGAAATATCAGCCAGTAGTGGATAGATTCCCCGAAGTGGAAAGCGTGAAAAACGATGAGAGACGTCATGGTGATATGGTTATGTCACTTCTTTAACTTAAAATGAGATAAAAACTTGTTTTTTTGACTCTATTTATTAGAATTTCGGTATATTTGTACCCTGTAAATTCATGATAGGTATATGAGAAAGTTTTTATTTGTTGCAGCAGCTGCAGTAGCGCTCGCAAGCTGTACGAATCAGGATATAAAACAAGGTATTCACCCGATGACCCCAGATGTTAATCTCCACAAGGTTGACGATGGAGTCTATCCTGCAGTATTTTCTACCAAGGACTTCAACTGGAGAGGAAGTAATCTTATGTTAACGCTCTACTCTGAGGATATCTACGAGGGTAAATCGATAGATAATCTTCAACCTGGCGACACAGTTTACTTCCGTGAAGACACGATTGTAGTGAAGGGCACAAAGGTAGATAAGAACTTTATAGAGATTAACGGTGGTATAGAGCAGAATGGTGCTATGCTGCAAAAGACCAAGGATGGAAACTACCGAGGCATGCAGTTGGATGACCATTCCACTTACACCCTGTTGGGAAAGACAGCTCTGATGCTCGCTGATGATTTCACAATTATAGATTGTGGGGATAATCCCGAGGATGCCAATGATACCATCCGTACGAATCAGAAAAAATATCTCGAGGGAGTAAAGGAATACAAGCGTGATTTCTCGGAACTTAATACACTTGTAACGGTAAAAGATGGTAGAATCACCAATATCACCCGTCGGTGGATTCCTTAATAAAATGCATTGATTACTTTATCGTAATTAGTTTAATGGCGGAAATTCTATAGAATTGAATTTCCGCCATTATATTTTGTGAAATCCCCTGGTTCTTTATTTCAGAAGAGGATTGAAGTGTAGTACCGATGGGTCAAACGATGATGTATCGCTAACTCCTGTATAAAGCATCAACTCTATCAGTTCGTTCTGCATCTCTTTAATTTTCCGGATAACTCCTTCCTTACCTTCTTTCAGAAGAGGAGCAAGGATGGAACGACCTGGCGCTACTGCATCTGCACCTAATGCCAATGCCTTATATGCATCATAGCCGGAGTCAATATGGCAATCGCAATATATTGCGATACCGCTTCCCATCAGGGCCTCCTTGATCTTAGGCAGCATAAATGCAGGTGGAACACCAAATGGGATTCTTCCGTGATGGTGGGAAACAAGAACAGCGCTAACACCTGCCTCACGACACTTCAAGGCATCCTGTACGGATAAAACTCCTTTTGCAACAAAGGGTATGCCGGCTGCTTCTACATACTTTTTCAAATCATCGAGCATAACAGGTCCTAAAGGAATGCCATCAGGCTTATCGTATTGTCCATCCTTACCAGGTACATGATCGATATCAACACCTACTGCTACTGCTCCCTGCTCTTTCGCAAAGGCAATCTGCTCAAATATCGTAGCATGGTCGGCAAAAGGTTTGATAATTCGAACAGTATCCGCACCACACGAAACGATATCAGCATATTCCTCATCAGGTTCCATACCCACAAAATTCAGCAGGTTCAGTTCTTTTGCCACCTGAGCATACTCATTCATTGGTTTTCGCCCATCCTTTCCTACTTTGTTCAAATGTGAAAAAGCAGGCATCATAAGTGGCAAAGCGTATTCTCTTTCGAATATCTTCGTTTTCAAATCGGGCATGACAGCATCAATCGCCCGCATTTCCACCAGAATGTTGTCGAGATAATTGCGAGTGTGTACATTGGCATCGTCGGCCCTTCCACTTGTAACAGGTATCATGCCTGCAGGACCAGGCCAAGGACTATTTTTTTCGTTGTTCATTGCTTATAAATTAACTTGTTTTCTGCAAATCTACAATATTAATTTCACTTATCCAACAAATTCCCTGATAACAACTCAAAATTTGTTCCTGTTAGAGACTAGCAATAGAGCACAATCAGTATTTAGAAGAACAATCCTAATACACCACAACTCAACAAAACGAGAATCGGATTTACCTTGAATTGTTTGGTGGCAATAAATGCTCCTGCAAAAAGCACGATGCTGACGATAAAACCAAAAAGGTCGTCGGATGGAGATCCAAAGTTCTCTTTATTCATAAGCAATACGGCAGCAGCAGCTATCAAACCGATAATGGTTGGGCGAAGTGCCTTGAAGATGTTCTCAACAATCGGATTATTCTTATGCTTCATCAGATAATGACTGATGCAGATCATCAGAATGAAAGGTAACCAGATAATCGACAATGAAGCTATAACCGATGCTATTGAGGCCATCCACTCTGGATATCCAGCATTGATGGCAGATACATAGCCCACATAAGTTGCTGCATTAATACCAATAGGACCAGGGGTTGACTGACTAATTGCCACAATATCAGTGAATTCGGCATTAGAGATCCAATGATTCTTAACCACTACATCACTGTATATCAATGACAGCATCGCATAACCGCCACCGAAATTGAAGATTCCTATCTTACTGAAAACTATAAATAACTTGAGAAACAACATACTATTTTTCCTTTAAAATATATTTACCATAAATAAAACCCGAGATACCTGCTACGGCAATAATCCAAATTGGGGAAACACCAAAACAGGCGATGAGCAGACAGGCAACAATAGGAATCCAGAAATTATATCGGGAGAGTTTGGCTGTCTTGGCCATTGTAAAGCAAGGAGCAGCAATTAATGCAACAACGGCAGGGCGCACTCCTCGGAAGAATTTCTCAACCCAAGGGTTCTCGCGGAATGAATGAAAGAAGATTGCGATGAGCAGAATGGCAATAATTGATGGAAGTGCTATGCCTAAAGCACCCACAATGCCTCCCCATACACCTTTAAGTTTATATCCGATATGGCTGGCCATATCAATCGCAAAAATACCCGGAGTAGTTTGAGCTACTACCATTATATCCATAAATTCCTGCTTGTCCATCCAGTGATTGTTGTCCACAAATTCTCTTTCCATCGCAGGAATCATTGCATAGCCACCACCTAACGTGAAGGCTCCTATCTTGTTGCAGGTAATAAAAAACTTTAATAGCATATCTATTGTTTATGTTAATTCACTGCAAAGTTACACCTATTTATTAATAAAAAAGAAGTATGTCTATTAGAAATCTCTAATTAAGTGAATTAAAATATAAAAAAGAGATATTTATGCTTTTTGAGAGTTAGTTGGGTATAAGGAGTATTTTATAATTAGGAACTATCTACATCAGACGGTAACATTATTGCTACAGAATCGATAATTTTTCTAAATAATTGACACAGTATATCAATAAAAATAATTATATTTGCAGAACGAAATATTATACTCTACGTTTAAATTGCGCTGAGAACTATGTAATTCAAATTATCTATCGGATAAAGATTTTTTTTTTAAGAACTAAATAAATAACGATTATGAAAAGTTTAAAATCATTACTTCTACTATGTACTATTGTCTTACTGGCAAGTTGTACAAACCAATTGGCAGATATGGACTCGGGCTCTCCTACCTCTCAGGAGACTACTTTAACACCGGGTACCACCGTTCAAATGTATGCAGGGACAGAGAATTCCCCTCAAGCCAAGCAGAATATTGCGCGCATAGCCCCTTCACCAGAACCGGCCTACTACTACATCAGACTAGATGGCTCACTCGTTGATGCCATCAATGGAGTAAGCGGGTATAATGCAAACGATTACTTCCCACTCAATTCGGATGGAAATTCGATCAAAAACGATAAAAATAGGGGAACTATAAACTATTACTATCCTTACCAGTATAGTGGAGAGAGAGAGGGAAATACTTGGATTTACGAATACCTAGTTGATAGCGAATGGGTTCAAGCTGAGGATGCGCTCATGCAAGTGCCAAGTCTGGATGATTTGATCGAAGCCAACCAGAGTTCCAAATTTAACCTGCAAGAACTGAAGCAGAAGCTCGATGGTAAGCAATACTATATCGACTGGTATGTAGTAAAGCACCAGGATGATGGTTGGCATGTAGATGGTATTCTCAAACTACAAGATGGCTTACAACTCAATGGTGAGGTGGAAGTAGATATTCATCAGCAGCAGCACAACAACTGGAACGAAATTAAGACAGCCATCCACATCCGTGATACCGTGGATGTTCAGGTTACCCTACCTATCAGCCAGACTGATCTTGTAGAAATCGATGGAATACACATTCGCGACTATCGTGCTTACTACAAAGTGGATAATACCGAATATCCTATCAGCATCAGCATCGCACATAATTATGATAACATGACTATCGATGTAACGGGTATCAAGGCCTCTATGTTGAAGAAACTACGCACTAATGGTTCTGATGGACTGACGATAGAAGTTAACTCATACTACCAGAACAAAACGCATCGTGAAATCTACGATCTTCTGAAACAGAGTACAGTGAGAACCTATAGCAACTTTAGTCATATCCGTGGACAGATTCATTCCAGCTACTTCCCTAATGAAAAAGTGGATATACAAGACAAAGGTAATGAGAAACAAAATACGAATACTACTACAAAATAGTATCATTACTATTTTACGAAATTAAGCATCACGCTTATACATGATTTCGGTCCTCCTCTTTTTTATAATATGAAAAAGAGGAGGACTTTATTCTTTATATTTAGGGTATGTTGCTGTATATTATCTTCCGTGAAAATAATTAAAAGTTGATAGTTGTATTTTGTGCTTTGACGATAATTCATTACATTTGCATTGCGTAATAGAATGGAACTCTAGAACTATGAAAATTACATAATAGTTAAAACGCCGTAAATCTTTATAAATCAAACCATAAAAAACAATTATGAATTGTACAATTAAATTTTTAAATTGTGCCATTGCCTTGATGATGGCATCTCCTATGCTAGCCAAAGATAATTTTACAATCGATGGTACTGTTAGCAAAGGCTTACATGATGTAAAGTATTACATTTGTGATAAGCGGGAAAATGTAGGAAATCCAGCTTTGGCTATTGACTCTGTGGATGTGAAGAATGGAAAGTTTACCTATCACACTAATATTGATAAAGCAAAGACGCTACATCTTATCGCACGTTTCGATGATGGAAGTATATGTACTGCATATATGAGTATTTTGGCTGTACCAAACTCAAAGTTGAAGATGACTGTACATAATGGTTACTTTGATCAGGATGGTAGTCCTTTTTATCAGAAAAGTCAGAAGATTGACCATGAAATAGATGCACTTTCTGAGGGCTTACGCAAAATGGAGGGTGAAATGAATGAAGCCTACAAAAATAACGATATGGTCAAGCTCGAAAATTTGAAATCGAAGTATAGTGACTTGCGTAGAAAGAGGGAGGATGATATTCATGAGCTTATGAAGGAGCATAATGATGATATAGAAACGATGACAATTATGACTCTTTACGCTGATTATGAGGATGTATGGAAGGAGGCTCGAGCTTCTATTCGTACAGGTATTCTAGCAGATGTGTGCAAACCTATTCTGGATGCTAGAAAAGTAGAATTAGAAAGAAAAAGAATGGCCAAGGAGTCAACTTCAGTAGGATCTAAGTTTATCGACTTTAGCGTGACCTATGAAGGTAAAACAACGAAACTCAGCGACTATGTAGGCAAAGGAAAATATACTATAGTTGATTTCTGGGCAAGTTGGTGCGGTCCATGTCGTCAGGCAATTCCTGCACTTATCGATGTTTACAATAAAGTTGATCGAACCAAGCTTAATGTATTGGGGGTAGCGGTATGGGATCAACCTGAAGCTACCAAGAAAGCCATTAATGATTTGAAGATACCTTATCCACAAATGATCAATGCTCAACAAGTTGGAGCTACCGAATATGGTGTAGATGGAGTACCAACAATACTTCTCATTGATCCTGAGGGGAAAATTATAGCACGAAGCTATTCTGCCCAGGAGGTTCTTAATGTGCTTGCTAGTTGCTTGAAATGATTAAATTCTCCCCCAATTATGGGGGAGATCAATGAATGAGTACACCTTCTCTTTATTTTTCAATCAAAACGAAGGTTTCAAAGTAAGGTTGTATCACTCTTCTTTGGAAATAAGCAGTAATGGCTAACCCTCCAAATTGGATATCAACTATTAGACATATCAATAATTGCTAATATATTTTTCATAATCAACCTCATTAGTTCAATTTATAATTTGTACCTGTAAGTGGATTGACATTTCTTCCATGCTCCTTTTGGAGTTGTAAAATAGACTTGTGTTTATTCTTTTTCCACCAATCTTTATAAATTTTCTTAATGGCAACCATATCATCATGAGTCATTTGTCTAGGTTCTTGCATGTCAGTGAAATCAAAACTTTTATCAACAATTTCTCTATTGACATAATAACTAGTATAAGTCTTGAGCATCATTTCAATACAATTTACATAGTAGACTCCTTTCAAAACTTTTTTAAAGAACATACCATGATGGTCAAACGAAAGGGAATCATATTCTTTAGTATCTATTTTAGATATAAAGTTCTGTATCAACTCTTTTCCATACTTTTCTTTTTCATATTCAGTCAAATCCCGATAATCTATTGTATTTTTACAATTGATATGAAATGGATTTGAACATACACTATCCAAACGTACTTTTTGATTTTTTTGAGAAGCAAATTTTGAATTGTCTTCCTCTGAATCAGTAATTTCAGAAGCAAATAATACCCATTGATTAATCTTTATACGATAAAGATATTTTTTATCAAAGATATGAACAAGAGGAAATTTGAATTTTACATATTTTCCTGGCAAAACAAAGCATATTGGGGAGCCCTCTTCTTCGTTATGAAAAGTATCTCCATTTAGGCCAGGAACAAATGTTGTCCAATTTCCATCAAGAAACATTTCTAAGCTAACACCAAATTGAATTTCTTGATCCGATAAATTATTAATTCCAACAGTAATACTATCAGAAGTTACAACTTCTGGTATTGGATCAAGAACAACACGATCTTCCTCCTTTCCCATTACACGATTACCAGAAAGGAATAATAAACTGATAATTGTGATTAAATATATTTTCATATTAAGTAAGTTAATTGTATCCATTACAATGATATTCTAAAGGCAGAATCTACATGTATCAAAAAGAACAAGATTGGTTTGTCCAAACGCATAGTGGACAACTATTATAAAAAGAAATAAACAGACAATTCGTTTCATAGCTTATTTTATTACAGTAAATGATAATGCATTTGAGGTCAAAGTAATTTTCTTCTCTTCATAACAAGAAGATGGGTTTAAAATAGCTTCAAAAGGATCTAGATCTTTATATCTCTCTAATTTAATGGCCTCAAATTTCAAAGATGGAATATGAAAAATTCCTGTTTTTAATGGGATGATTTTACATATTAATATTGTTGCTGTGCTAACAGGATTTCCCTTGTAAGTAGCTGATATCAATGAATCTGTGCCTACTTGTTGAAGTTCCGTTATACAAAAATCTACATCAGGTTTATTCTTACTTATACTGGTTATATCTTCATTCGTGTATAATTGAAACGTTAATTCAAGGCTATCACCTAGATGAATAAGTTTTTTGTTAATTTTAGATTCGACAGCTGTAATCTCTTTACTTTTTGTCAGAATAAAATCTGTCGCTAGATCATTTATACTTCTTTCTTTTCGTGACTTAGTTAATTTGGTTCTATTTACGGCCCAAAAAGAAAGTTGAGGTGTTGTGTACTTTTTTCCACTTTTCAAATAATAGGTAGACGGATTTATAGTGCATTTTCCAATTTTGCTGACTTTAAGTTTGAAACTAATAATAGTTTGAAATTCACTTATAGTTTTTCCGCCGATTACACTGAATGATGAATGCGATGAATAATAGGGACCTGCAAGTTTCTTTATCTCTTTAGAATCTCCTAATTTAAAATTTTGTACACTGTCTTGAATGATAAATGATATTCTAAAGGCAGAATCTACATCTACACTATCAGGATATTCTATCTTAACTTGTGCCATCAGGCAACAAGGAAGTAATAGTAAAAAAGTTAAAAGAAATTGTCGCATTGTCATCTTTAAATTGTCTTTACTCATCCGTTCTTCCCTACAAAAAGCGGAAGAACAAATGAGTAAAACATTTTATTATTTGAGTCGAAAGGCAATAGGAATATTGTATCTTACTCTTAAAGATTCACCTTTTGATTTACCTGGATTCCAATTCGGCATTGTGCCTATAACTCTAATTGATTCCTTATCAAGTGAAGGATAGACAGAACGAATAACTCGGATGTCAGATATATCGCCGTCTTTTTCAACGATAAAGGTTACAACTACTCTTCCTTCAATTACTTTCTTTTGCGCATCTACAGGATATTTAATATTGTTAGCCAAGTACTGAAATAAAGCTCTGTTTCCTCCAGGAAATGACGGCATAACTTCTACAACATCAAATACCTTTTCACTATTGGGTTTGTTGTCCTTTTTTTTACTTGTTTTGTTTGATGTATCAACATCTTCAGCTGACCTTGCTACAAACATGCCACTGGCGATATTTCCAGCATCTAAGGGCTTTACATTAGGATCTGCACCAAAAACAAAATCTACAGAGGTCCAAGAGTCAACCTTTGCACCTCCATTTTCTGCTGCAATGTATTTTAGTTCCTTTATAAACTTAATGATAGTTTCTTTCTTTTCATCAGAAATACTTTGTGAATACACTGAGTTTGGTAACAAACGAACAGTACCTATTTCTCCTTTAGAAGTAACCACAAAATAGGCTTTAACATCACCTGTGTTTTTTAGATTTGAATTCTTAGCGATAAATTTCTCAATCGTTTTCATCAGTTTCTCCTCACCTTTCTTTGGTTGAGCAGGCTTTTCAACTACCGTTAAGATAGTTTGCTGATTGCCGTTATTATTTGCAAGCACTTGAGCAAAACTGTTGCCAAATGATGCCATACAAAGCAATAATATAGCTAAAATTGTTTTTTTCATGTCTAATATTATAAATATTAATTTATGGATAATTTTAGTCAAATAGATTTCTCTGTTTACTACATTACATTCACATTTGCTATCATTATTATAATAGTTTTATAGTGTTTCTTTTATTATCTGGCACAAAAGTATAAAAATACTACTAAATAGAAAAATTTATAGCTAGAAAATCATTATTATTTCCATTTATATCTATTCTCTTTATTTCAGAAATACCTACTTCGCCAAGATAATTCATAGGTATCTATCAATAAAAGGAGAATATAACATTTATGCTCATTCTAAATTACCCATGATAATCCATAAAATACACTCTATAAAAAGTTAAGAGAAACGCAAACCTTTAAATATAATACGAAAAGGCACAATATATCTTGGTAATAATTCACAATTCACGCCTATTTATCTAGATTGTGATTTATTACGATAGAATGTTATAACTTTTCATATCAGAATTAACTATCCTATGAATTATCTTGGTAACTTGAATTTCCATATTCCTATTGATAATTTGCTTCACCTACAGCAATTCACTGCAGAAAACAAACGGTCTTTTTGTTAGTTTCAAATTTAGTGAGTACCTTTGCATTCTATGAATATTAGTCCCGATCAAGCTGAACGACTACGAAAAGTGAAGGCTGCTGCCTTAGAACGACTAAAGTTGCAAGAAAGAACATCTACTCCTACGGTTAAAACTCAAGATATGGGGAAGATGTTCACGCATCGTCGTACAGGTATGGATGAAGGACTTGGTAACACGATTCTTACCAATAAACTGGGTGAGGATACTACGCTCGAACGTCGCAAACGTATTCTGGAAAATCAGAAAAAGGCTATTCGGGTGGACTTGAATATTGCTAACCTGGATGATTTCATGGAATATCTGAAAACACGCGAGCCTATAAGAAAAAAGCGTGAGAGATATCAGACAAAGCTCAAGGATATCACTGGTTTTCAGCCAGATAACAATCGTAGAAATTCTTTTGTGAGCGAGGAAGCTTATGATGTGGATACTGCCGACATTGAGGTGTATATCAATGGAAGAAAAAGCTCTGATTTTGATATCCACGTAAGAAAATACCATCATTCGGTGGAACTCTATTTCGACTATAAACACAAGAAGAAATACAACCGTATTCCCCTACAATTCAAAGCGCCTTCTCAACGACCTGCCACCCGAAAAATTCAATTGGGTGAAGCTCCTAAGGAAGAGGAAAAGGAGCAGAAGAAAATATTTGGTACGGTAGTAAATCTCGATGGTTTCTATCGTTGGATGCGCAATGGCAAGAAGATACCTGAAGAGAATACTTCGGACAAGCCTTCTGTACAATATATCGGAAGAACAGGCAGAAAACATCGAAATGTTTTCGAACAGTATGCCTCGGTGAACGAAACAGAAAGCTCGGTTGATATAAAGGTTGAAATTCCAGATATTGAGGAGATGCTACAAGATAAAGTTGTCGCAACTCAGAATATTATAGAGGAACTCGTCGATCTCATTCGCAAGCAAATTTATAGTAATATATTTGGAGAGGAAAATATTGTTGACAAGAAACTTCGTGATTTCACCGAGGAACTTGTCAATGAGGAGCGTATCCTGAATTTCATTTCCCATGAAATTGAGGAATCAACCGGATTTGTAATTGATGAAAAGGAAATTGATTGCAGCATTAGTTATCCGATGCAGGAACTCTCGCAAACAGGCAATGGCCAAAAGGAGAATTGCGGTTTCAAACCCTACGATGCCAAGTTGCTGATTTCAAATGATGAGCACACCTTATATATTCGGTCAGCGATGAGCAAAAGTATGATGGTTTTCGAAGTAGAATACGGTTGTGCCTTCCAGACAGCCTATTTTCTTTATTCATTCTTCTCATCCGATTGTCGTTATAAGCGGAGTCTTCCCCCACTCCAATTTCTGAAGAATCTTGGCGTACAGAAGATGCGCAAAGCTTATTACACAGGAATTGAGAATAAATACTATCTTTACCACTGGATTTATATCCGAAATTTTACCGACGAACGCCAAAATCTTTTTGCAAGCGAGATGAAAAGGTTGGGGTTGGAGTAATCATCTGTAAAATTGGTAATAAAGAAAAGAAAATAGTTAATGCCAATTTCTTGAGAACGTTGTAAATTTGCGCTCAGAAATACTGTTATACATTACAAGCATTAACATAATGAGAAAGATCGCTTCAATTCTTCTTCTGTCGGCCTCTATGAGTGCTATGGCAGCTGAAAGCAATGATACAACAACTTTGAGTCTCGATGATGTCGTGGTGACAGGTGCTCGATACAAAACAGATGTTCGTCATCTTCCGATGACCATCTCGGTTGTTGGTCAGCAAAAGTTAAAGGAAAACTATCAGGATAACATTCTCCCAACACTATCAGAGCAGGTTCCAGGACTATTTGTTAATAGTCGTGGACTGTTGGGATATGGGGTAAGTACGGGTTCTACAGGTTCCATTAAGGTAAGAGGTATTGGCTCCATGGCCAACTTGCTAGTACTTGTAGATGGACTTCCACAATACGCAGGTTTATATGGTCATCCTAT
>REGX01284415.1_pt1 | contig 13876 bp, 14 predicted proteins | sample 2276321 | NCBI WGS metagenome assembly REGX01 (sample SAMN08335021, study PRJNA423103) | bovine gut metagenome | biome: bovine gut metagenome; feature: rumen; material: feed digesta; isolation source: rumen digesta from from 15 high feed efficiency cows and 15 low feed... | host: Bos taurus ... | reverse complement strand
GCATGAATCTTCTTGATATCCATACCCATCTTCTCCATAATCTCCATACCATAGCAGAAGCTGAATACAATACCCTCCTGTGCAGCTCTAACAATGTGTGCACGATTGTGCTTGTTAAAGTTTACGCCATGGATGCTACAGCCTATTTCCTGATTCTGAAGAACGCGCTCTGCACCATTTCCGAAAGGAATAATGCTTACGCCTTCACTTCCGATAGGAACACCTGCAGCAAGATCATTCATATCTGCATAGCTTACATCTGGAGTGATGTTACGATGTACCCAAGCATTAAGAATACCTGTACCATTGATACAGAGAAGTACACCAAGACGGTCAAGTTCTGTTGTATAGTTAGCATGTGCAAATGTATTTACACGGCTCTTTGGATCATAATTAACATCGCCAAGTACACCATATACAACACCAGAAGTACCTGCAGTTGATGCAATTTCGCCTGGGTTGAATACATTCAAGCTGACAGCATTGTTTGGCTGGTCACCTGCACGATATGAAATTGGTGTACCCTCTTTAAGTCCGAGTTCTTCAGCAGCACTACGGCTAACCTGACTCTGAACAGAGAATGTAGGAACAATTTCAGGAAGAATATTCTCTGGGAATCCGAAGAAATCAAGTAAGAACTTAGCAGGTTTCTTCTCTTTGAAGTCCCACATCATACCCTCGCTCAATCCACCGATTGTAGTATTGATTTCACCAGAGAGTTTCATTGCGATATAGTCACCAGGAAGCATGATCTTGTCAATCTTTTCAAAGATTTCAGGTTCATTTTCCTTAACCCATGCAAGTTTAGATGCAGTAAAATTACCAGGAGAATTAAGTAAGTGGCCGAGACACATATCAGCGCCAAGACTGTTGAAAGCCTTATCGCCATAAGGTACTGCGCGAGAATCACACCAGATGATAGCTGGACGCAATACGTTCTGATCCTTGTCTACACATACCAAACCATGCATCTGATAAGAGATACCAATAGCGAGAATGTCCTCACCTTTAGCACCTGTCTCTGCCATAATTTTCTTTAAAGACAATTTAGCATTATCCCACCACATTTGAGGATCCTGCTCTGCCCAACCAGCCTTAACAGCTGTAATAGGAGCTTCATGTTCTGGGAAGAAAGCTGAAGCAGCAATCTCACCTGTAACTACATTTGTAAGAGAAGCCTTGACTGAAGATGAACCTACGTCAAAGCCAAGAAGATATCTTTCACTCATATTATCTTAGTTATTAGATTTTATATCATATCTACATCCGACTGCTAATCGGAAACATTCATTAGTATTACGATTGAGGATAAGAATCCCCCTAAAAAATCAAAAAAGTGACAGCGACTGGTCTATTTGAGGCTTTTCATCCTGCTCTTCTTCCTTATGACTGGAAAATTCAAACATCAACTGTTTACTTTCTTTTGACCACAAATTAATGCGGTATACTCCCCACTCTGCCTTCTCGACAACTGAATCGGGATTTTTGGAATGACTAATCAGATAGGAAGTCACATATTCGTGCACATCGCTATAGTTCAATGGATTAAACATCGAATTACATGAATTGAAAACATTTCGTGCAATCTTCTCTGTCTTCAATCCTTTAGCACCTGCTTCGGTGAGCACATGTAATATTTCCTTATCTAAATTCAAAGCGATGCAAAGATACAAAAAAAGACCGCCATTTTCAAATAGATGACGGTCTTTTTTACAAAAATAACTATTTAAGCGAGCACAACTTTATTGTCCTCTTCCTTAATTTTTCCTTCTTTGAAGAGCCATCCTATACCCAGGATTGCCTCCTCTTCTGAAATCTTAGCAGCCTTTGCGATTTCAGCTACACTCTGAGCTGCACCTGCAGCAGCAAGTGCCTGATATACATCACCTGCCTTAAATCCAGCATTTTCTGCATTCAATGCCAAAACTGTTTTCTTAGCTACAGCTTTCTTTGCTGGAGCTTTCTTTGCAGCTTTTGGAGCAGCTGCCTTTGTTGTTGCTTTCTTTTCTGCCATAGTACAAATATAAATAATGTTCTAGATTTTACGCTATCGTATTAAATCTGTAAAATTAATATTTTTGGCAAATATAGCATAAATCTTCTGAAGCGTCTTGATTTTTGGATAAAAACTAACAAAAAAGCCGCATTTCTTGATTTAAATCAAGTCGCGGCTTAATTTTATTTGTTTTGAATATCAACCTTCAACTGTAATTCGTCAAGTTGTTTAGGGTCAAGATAACCAGGGGCATCAAGCATAACATCACGTCCACTGTTATTCTTAGGGAATGCGATACAGTCACGGATACTGTCTAGTCCTGCAAGAATACTTACGAAACGATCAAGTCCGAATGCAAGACCTGCGTGAGGAGGTGCTCCATACTTGAAGGCATTCATCAGGAAGCCAAACTGCTCTTCTGCACGTTCTGGAGTAAATCCAAGTACCTCGAACATCTTCTCCTGAAGTTTAGTATCGTGAATACGAAGACTACCACCACCAACTTCAATACCATTACATACGAAGTCGTAAGCCTTAGCTCTTACCTGCTCAGGATGTTCATCTAGCAATGGAATATCATCTGGGTTAGGCATAGTGAATGGATGGTGCGTTGCCATCAAGCGCTGCTCTTCATCACTCCACTCAAAGAGAGGGAAATCAACAATCCACAGACATTTGAAAACATTCTTGTCGCGAAGACCAAGACGGTCTCCCATCTCAAGACGAAGACTGCAAAGCTGTACACGAGTCTTGTTGGCATTATCACCAGAAAGGATCAATACCAAATCGCCATCCTTAGCACCCATTACCTCCTTGATCTCAGCAAGAACCGCAGGTGTATAGAATTTATCGATTGAACTCTTGGCGGTGCCATCTGTATTATATTTAATGTATACCAAACCTTGAGCACCTACCTGTGGCTTCTTTACGAAATCGGTAAGTTCGTTAAGCTGCTTACGGCTATAATCAGCACAACCAGGAACACAGATACCACCAATGTATTTAGCTTCATTGAATACGCTGAAATCACCCTTACCAGTAAAAGCATCCTTCAACTCAACAAATTCCATTCCGAAACGTACATCTGGCTTATCACTACCATAACGCTTCATAGCATCATGCCAAGTCATTTGTTCCATCTTTGGAATCTCAACCCCACGGATTTCCTTAAACAAGTGACGGGCCATAGCCTCGAACAAGTCGATTACATCATCCTGATCTACGAAACTCATCTCGCAGTCGATCTGTGTAAACTCAGGCTGACGATCTGCACGAAGGTCCTCATCACGGAAGCACTTAGCAATCTGGAAATAACGATCGAAACCAGCTACCATCAAAAGCTGTTTCAATGTCTGAGGGCTCTGTGGAAGAGCGTAGAACTGGCCTGGATTCATACGGCTAGGTACAACGAAGTCGCGAGCGCCTTCCGGGGTAGAACCAATCAGAATTGGAGTTTCTACTTCGATGAAGTTCTGAGAATCGAGGAAGTTACGAATAAGAATCGTCATACGATGACGAAGTTCCATATTCTTGCGCACACTGTCACGACGGAGGTCAAGATAGCGATATTTCATACGGAGTTCGTCTCCGCCATCAGTATTATCTTCAATAGTAAAAGGTGGAGTAAGAGATGGAGAGAGGATGTTCAATTCCTTAGCGATAATTTCGATATCACCAGTATCCATCTTGTCATTTTTGCTCTGGCGCTCACTTACAGTACCCTTTACCTGGATACAAAACTCACGTCCTAGCTTGTTGGCCTCTTCACAAAGGTCTTTATCATCAGCTTCATTGAAAACAAGCTGAGTAATACCATAACGATCACGCAGGTCTACGAATGTCATACCACCCATTTTGCGTGAGCGCTGAACCCATCCAGACAAGGTAACTTCCTTGCCGGCATCAGAGAGACGAAGCTCTCCACAAGTCTTAGTTCTGTACATATTTCGATAAATAATATTTTCTGAGGTGCAAAAGTAATACTTTTTTTTCATACATACAATAAAAATATGTTAAGATAGGACTAAAATTTAAACTTTCTAGCTACCTTTGTATCCAAATATAAAAAAGTGGAAATAATCAATAGAAATATGAAAAAGATATTAATGACATTCATGCTGATGCTGACCGTTGCTATTTCGGCCAATGCTCAGGCTCAGATTAAGTTTGACCAGCTGTCTCATAACTTCGGAACTTTTTCCGAAAAAGACCCAGTGGTAAAGACGACTTTCACCTTCACCAATGTTGGCAACCAACCATTGATTATCAATCAGGCTGTAGCTAGTTGTGGCTGCACTGTACCTAAATACACCAAGCAGCCTATTGCTCCAGGACAGAAAGGTGAGATCCAGGTAACTTACAATGGCACAGGAAAATTCCCTGGTCATTTCAAGAAGACCATCACCGTTCGTTCTAACGGAAAAGTTGAGATGACTCGCCTTTATATTGAAGGCGATATGACCGAAGCTACTAAATAAGAGGAGCCAAGGTGCATATAGTCATAGCAGGAAATATCGGCAGCGGAAAGACTACCCTCACTTCCCTTCTGGCTCAGCATTATGGTTGGAGACCTAAGAAGGAGCAGGTAGACTTTAATCCCTATTTATCCGATTACTACAAGGATATCAATCGCTGGTCGTTTAATATGGAAGTATTCTTTCTCAAGGAGAGATTCAAAGATCTCCTTGAGATTGATTCGTCTAAGGACACCATCATCCAGGATCGCTCTATATACGAAGGTGTATATGTGTTTGCAGCCAATAACAAGGAGATGGGCAATATGAGCGAGCGCGATTTTGAGACCTACATGGAACTTTTTGAGGATATGATGGACGTAGTAAAAGAACCGGAGTTGATGATATATCTCCGTTCTAGCGTACCTCATCTGGTAGCTAATATTCAGAAACGCAACCGCGACTACGAGCAAAAGATGCCAATCGAATACCTCGAAAATCTTAACGCCAAGTACGAGGACTTTATATATAATAAGTATAAGGGAAAAGTATTAGTTGTAGAAGTCGACAAGATCGATTTTCTCAAGAACAAAAGAGACTTCGGAGAAATCTGTGATAAAATTGACGCACAACTCTTCGGTTTCTTCGCAGACGAGAAATAGCAGTTGATCATCTTATTTTTAATTATTCACTTTAGTATTTAATATTTCAAAACCAAAATATGCATATAGCAATAGCCGGAAATATCGGTAGCGGCAAAACGACTTTAACAAAAATGCTAGCCAAGAGATTCGGATGGAAAGCCCATTTCGAGCCAGTCGACAATAATCCTTATCTTGAAGATTACTATGCCGATATGGACAGATGGTCGTTCAATCTCCAGATCTATTTTCTCAACAAGCGATTCCGCGATGTAGTTGAGATTGGAAAGAGCAGCGACACTATCATTCAGGACCGCACGATATTCGAGGACGCTAAAATATTCGCTCCTAACCTACACGACATGGGACTAATGAGCGACAGAGACTTTGAAAACTACGCCGATCTTTTCGACTTGATGATATCTCTGGTCAAATTACCAGACTTGATGATCTATATCCGTTCAAGTATCCCTACCCTCGTAGGACATATTCAGAAGCGAGGACGTGATTATGAGCAGACCATGCGCATAGATTATCTGAAAGGTTTGAACAATCGCTATGAGGATTGGATCAAAACCTACAAGGGTAAACTTATTGTAGTAGACGGTGATCACATAGACTTCGAGAACGACAACAAAGCGTTCAACGAAATCGCTGACACTATCGACGCAGAACTTTACGGATTATTTTCTAAGGAAGGATGATATTATACTTTTCAGCAACAGGCAACACCAAATGGGCAGCTATCAAAGTAGCCCAGATTACACAAGACAATCTTGTGTATATACCTGAAGCACTGAAAGATAATCAATATAAGTACGAGTTGGCCGAAGACGAGCGTTTGGGAATAATATTCCCTGTGCACGGATGGCGAGTGCCAATTATCGTAAGAGAATACCTGAAGAAGTTGGAGTTAACCACTTCTGATGGAACCCCATGGAGAGGCTACACATACTCTATATGTACAGCAGGCGATTCTATAGGAAAAGCCTTCAAATACATGCCTCTCAAAGTAGACTCAGCCTGGAGTCTGATTATGCCAGAAGCATACGTCGGGCTTCCTTTTATGGATGTTGATCCAAAGGAAAAAGAGATGCAGAAAAGAGCTCAGGCTGAGAAAGATTTACAATCTATATGCGAGGAAGTGTATGATCGAAAGAAAGGAATCTTCCGATTGACCGAAGGACCTATCCCAGGCTTCTTCTCTGGTCCTGTGGGAGGATTTTTCGAGAAACACTTGATTACCGACAAGCCATTCTATGTAGAAGCCGACCGCTGTGTGAAATGCGGAATATGTGCTAATGTATGTCCAGTCGACAATGTGATTGGCGGAAAAGGCCAGAAGCCAGAATGGAAAAAAGAAGGCAACTGTTTGGTATGCTTCAACTGCTACCACCACTGCCCTCACCACGCTATAGAATACGGAAAACGTACAAAACATAAAGGACAATATTATTATCGTTAGACAACAAAATTAGCGATTATGAAAAAAATTTTACTTACCCTGTGTAGTGCACTGATTGCTACTGCTTCATTTGCACAAGAAGAGTGGACAACAAATGTAGATTTCAAGCGTCCACAATGTATGCATGAAAAAGTTCAAACAAGAGCTATTGCCAACATCAGTAAACCAACTTATCTACCACATACAGGTAGCCCAAGAATCCTCACTATTCTTGTAAATTTCAAGGATTCTGCTTTTGCAGTAAACACGCCAAGAAAAGCATTTGACCAATTTTTCAATGCAGAAAAAATAGAGAACTTAGGTAACTCTAATACTTTAAATCAAGGAAGTGTAAATAAGTACTTCCAAGACATGAGTAATGGCAAATTTTCTCCAAAATTTGACATTTACGGTCCTGTCAACCTGCCACACGAAATGAGTTATTATGGAGGAACTGACAAAAATGAGAAAAATGGAGAGGGAGAAAATCACAGACAATTAACCCTTGATGCTATTGCCCTTATCAAAGATTCCATCAATGATATTACTATTTATGATAGCAACAATGATAAATACGTAGATTGCGTTTATATATTATATGCAGGAGTTGGTCAGAACAATGGTGGTGACGGTACAACAGTATGGGCTAATACGGGAAGTGTAGCAGGTACATATACCGACAAGAAGGGTAACCAACTAAATCTTGGATTCTTCAGCATGGCATGTGAACTACAATACAACTTAAATACTAGTGGAAATGTTGTAATTTCAGGCGTAGGAGTAACTTGTCATGAATTAAGCCACGCTTTAGGCTTACCTGATGTATATCCTACAGAACCAACAAATGATGACAAAACCAATCCAAGAGCAGCAAATAATCAAGAAATGGAAAAATTTGACTTGATGGATGGTGGAGAATATCTTCGATCAGGTTTCTGTCCTGCTCCATACACAGCATGGCAAAAATATCAAATGGAATGGGGTAACGACAATATCGAAGTACTAACAAAGTCTGGAAAGATAACAATGTCAGAAGCCTCAGCAGAAGGCGGAAAAACTTATAAAATTCAAAATCCATCTGACAAAAAAGAATATTTCCTAATAGAGAATGTTATAAAGAAGAATTGGTCTTTATATATGCCTGCTAGTGGTTTGATGGCATACCATGTAGTTGACAACTCCGATGGCCTAGTAAGAATGGGAGGTTGTTATAACAATGTAAAAAACAAACCTCGCATGGCAATAATTCCTGCCGATGGCAATTGCCTATCTGCATACATTAACGAAAATGAAAAATACGAAGAAAGTCTTACCCATGACTTATTCCCTAATGCAGATAAAGCAAAAGCCATTAACGATGACTTAAAACTTCCTAACTTCTATTGGTACACAAGTTCTAATGCAAAAGCGTTATACAATAGCAACTATTATAAGACAAATGTTGCTCTGAAGAATATCTCAGTTGATTCTACAGGAAAGATTACATTCGATTATGTAGCAGATACAACTGTTACAGCTATCAACGAGCTAAACTCTGACGAGGAGAATGCACTTAGCAGCGCTATCTACTCTCTCGATGGCAGATATATGGGAACTGATAGCAGCGTATTGCCTGCAGGTATCTATATCAAGAATCACAAGAAGTTCGTTGCACAATAAGACTCTACTTCTTCTACATAGAAGATATGATATAATATTGGTGGTCGCTTAATTGCGATCACCTTTTTTTATGACTAGAGTATTTTTAAATTAACCTGGAAAACAATATTAGCTTAATTTGGCATTCTAAGGGATGATACTTTATGAATATGCTAGCTATGATTTTGAAGATTTATCTCCACCGCCAGATATGTTAACGACAATTATACCTAAATGTATTTTAGTTCCAAATATAAAACTAAAAATTCTCAATTTCAAACAACTCTTAATTTAAAAGCCTATAGAATTAAGAACCTTAAAATTGTTAATTCGAATTGTTAAATTGGAATAAAGATAAGCGTCATTTTGGCACATTAACAAAAATTGCTTTTATATTTGCATCTGAAATCAAAACGGGCATACTTTATGCTCAATGATAGTAAACATAGAAAATAATAATAAAAAAGATAGAATCATGAAAAATTTAAGTAAGTATGTAATTGCCGGAACTTGCGTAGTATCGCTCGGTTTGTCGGCTGGTGCTTTCGTTAAGGCTAATGCCGCATCTGTTCCTGCAGCTCAGGCAGTTCCTGGTCAGCCTGTCGACTTGACTTATGCTGCTGAGAAAGCTCTCCCTGCAGTAGTTCATATCAAATATGTTCAGAACTCTAAGACCAAGACTGTAGAAGTACAGAGCGACCCATTCGGCGATTTCTTCGATCCATTCGGAATGTTTGGAAATCCTAACGGTGGTGGCGGTACTCAGAAACGTCAGGTTCAAACTCCAAAGAAAGAAGCTACAGGTTCTGGTGTTATCATTAGTTCAGATGGATATATCGTTACAAATAATCACGTAGTAGAAGGTGCTGATGAGTTAACTGTTACTCTTAACGACAACCGCGAATACTCTGCTCGCATTGTAGGTCTCGACAAGTCTACCGACCTTGCTCTTATCAAGGTTGATGCCAAGAATCTACCAGCTCTTCCTATTGGAAACAGCGACAATCTTAAGGTTGGAGAATGGGTAATTGCTGTAGGAAATCCTTACAATCTATCTAGTACAGTTACAGCTGGTATCGTAAGTGCCAAGAGCCGTGGTATCGGTGCTAATGGTGTAGAGAGTTTCATCCAGACCGATGCTGCTATCAACCCAGGTAACTCTGGTGGTGCACTCGTAAACACTCGCGGTGAGCTTGTAGGTATCAACGCTATGCTCTATTCTCAGACAGGTTCTTACAGTGGCTACGGCTTTGCTATCCCTGTTTCTATCATGAATAAGGTTGTAGACGATATCAAGAAATATGGTAGTGTACAACGTGCATGGCTCGGTATTGCTGGTGGCGATGTTCTTAACTACATCAACTCACAGAAGGACAATGGCAAGGAAGTTAACTTAGGTACTAACGAAGGTGTATATGTTGACAAAGTTGATGAAGACGGCGCTGGTGCAGAAGCAGGTCTTGAAAAAGGCGATGTAATCATTGCTCTTGACGGCAAGAAAGTTACTAAGATGTCAGAACTTCAGGAGGTAATCAGTGGCAAGCGTCCTGGTGATAAAGTTTCAATCACTTATCTTCACAATAAAAATAAGAAGAACAAGACTGTAACTCTGAAGAATGCACAAGGTACTACATCAGTAATCAAGGCTGCCGACCTCGATGTTCTAGGTGGTAACTTCCGCGAGATAACAGCCGATCAGAAGAAGGAATTCAATATCAACTATGGTATTCAGGTTACTAAGGTTAACAATGGTGCACTGAAGGATGCAGGTATTGGTCGCGGCTTCATTATCCAGAAGGTAAATGATGAAAATATCAATACAATCGAGGCTCTTCAGAAAGAGGTAAAGAAGGCTTCAACAAGTAAGGATCCTGTACTCTATATCCAGGGTATCTGGCCTAGTGGAAAGAAGGCATACTTCGCTGTACCTTTGTCAAAAGAATAAAAAAGGCTTTAAATAGATAATAAATAGTAGGTATTTAATGAAAATACCTACTATTTTTTTTGTTATATAAAGAAAATAATGTATTTTTGCCAAGACTTTAAATTCGAAACATACCATGAGACAACTAAAGATCACCAAATCAATAACTAATCGAGAAAGTGCATCATTAGACAAATACTTACAGGAGATAGGCCACGAAGAGCTTGTAACTGTAGAAGAGGAAGTCGAGTTGGCACAGAAAATACGAAAAGGCGACCGAAGGGCACTTGAAAGGCTGACAAAGGCAAATCTCAGATTTGTGGTCTCGGTAGCAAAACAATATCAGAATCAGGGGCTAAGTCTCCCCGACCTGATCAATGAAGGCAACCTGGGATTAATCAGGGCAGCCGAGAAATTCGACGAAACACGCGGCTTCAAGTTTATATCTTATGCTGTATGGTGGATTCGCCAGAGTATTCTTCAGGCTATTGCTGAACAAAGTAGAATTGTACGTCTTCCACTTAACCAGGTGGGAAGCGTGAATAAAATAAATCGTGCGCTCAACAAGTTTGAGCAGGAAAACGAAAGAAGACCAAGCGTTGACGAGATCGCTGAGCACATCAACCTGCCTCAGGACAAGATTGAGGATGCGCTGAAAGTCAACAACCGACATGTGAGCGTGGACGCACCTTTCACAGATGGTGAAGAAAACAGTTTGCTGGATGTACTGCCAAATACAGATGCTCCATCGGCTGACCACGAACTGGTTCAGGAAAGTCTGAGAGATGAGGTATCACGCACGCTCGAGACTCTGAACGACCGCGAGAGATGTGTTATCAAGGCTTTCTTCGGTATAGGAGAACCTGAAATGACGCTCGAAGAGATTGGCGACAAGTACGGACTGACCCGAGAAAGAGTTAGACAGATCAAGGAGAAAGCTATCCGACGTCTGCGCGTAAACGGGCACAATAAGTATCTTAAGGGCTATCTCGGTCAATAATTAAGAAACTATCAATAAAAAATATAAGGTAAATGAGATTTTTAAGATACAACTTGCTTGTAGCTGCCATGTTGATGGTAGCAAATTTATCGGCTAAAGATGTTATGACTCCGATGTATGTATTTGGATTTGCAGCTTCGTTTAACGATTCAAAGGTTTACTTCACTGATATCCAGAAATTAGACTCTGCATATATCGACACTAAGACTAATTTTCTAGTGAGCCGTGAGAATTACTCATACCAGCTCAGAGATTATCTAGCTGACCAGGGTGAGCCTAACCGCACTTGTATTGTTGTTTTTGCACCTAGTCAACAGGCTGCCGAGAAGAAGTTCAACAAGTTGAATGCTAAATATATAACAGCTCAGAAAAAGAAAAAGCACGTATTAAGTTTCCTGAAATCCAAAAAAGCTAAGAGAGCAGAAGCAAACGAGGAGCTCGCTTACGAGGATGATGAGACTGAAAACGGACAGAAATATGATATCAAGTATCTTACTAACTCCGACTTTACTTTCAGAGCTATAGCTCCTTACAGCGTACTTGAGGCTGAAGCTAATGCCGAAGAGGCTGCTAATGCAACCAAATAAGTAATGAGAAAGACATATCTATTTAAAATAGCTGAACACAATATAAGGATAATCTTCGAAGATTCTCCTTATAATTCTATCGACCTCATCAGTTCGTTTAAGCCATTTATTGTTGACAGTTTTGGCGATGATGAGGAGTTACTGTTTCAACTTACAGTAGACGATACAATCCGTCCTGTAGAAAAGGCAAAGAGAAAACGTATCAGAGCCTTTGATACAGGAAATGGTGATACGATAGTAGACAAGCTTGACGATGGTGGATATCAATATATCATCAAGAATATCCAAGAACAAGAATGCAGTTTGGCTATTACTAACAAGGATTTCTCGCAATGCCGAGTTGCCTTGAATGGCAATTATGGTCAGCGCACATTCGGTTTGAACAATGCCCTAATGCTAATTTTTGCTTTTTCAGGAAGCATAAAGCAAACTCTGCTAATACATGCATCGCTCGTACGCCAAAATGGATATGGCTATGCCTTCATCGCAAAAAGTGGTACAGGCAAGAGTACACAGGTTAGTATGTGGCTCCGCTATCTGAAGGGCTGCGATTTGATGAATGACGATAATCCGATTATAAGAATTATTGATGGAAAGCCTTGGATCTTTGGTGGTCCTTGGAGTGGAAAGACTCCTTGCTATCGCAATGTAAAAGCTCCACTGGGTGCTATTACCAGAATAGACAGAGCTGAGGAGAACTATGTAGAGCAGCTGAAGCCTATCGAGGCATTTGCCTCAGTATATCCATCTTGCTCAAACATGAAATGGGACGAAGATATATTCAACAGAATATGTGACTCAGTTACCAAAATTGTAGAAACAACAGGCGTCTACATATTGCACTGCCTGCCAAATAAAGAAGCAGCTATTGTATGCAACAAAGCCATCTCAATAAAGAAACAGTAGAGATTTCCAACGACGTATTAATACCCGTTATCTTTAAGATGCTGGATGAAGGTCACACCGCCACCCTGCATCTTAGAGGCTATTCCATGCGTCCATTCCTCGAGGATAACCGAGACGACGCACTGCTCACCAAGCCTAAAGAGATAAAAGTTGGAGACCCCGTACTTGCCTTGACTACACGCGGCTATTATGTATTGCATCGTGTTATCAAGATAGATGGCGATATGATTACTTTGCTGGGAGACGGCAATCTAAGCACAGAAGAGTGTACTCGCGAGAATGTAGGAGCTGCCGTAATTGGCTTCTACAGAAAAGGTCGTAAGAAGATGGATCTTACCACAGGCAAGAAATGGAGAATATATTCCTGGATCTGGATGCATCTGTTCCCTATCCGCCGAATACTACTTGGAGTATACCGACGGATATGGATTCCTATATTTGGATTTGCGTAGAACCTACTCTACGATACCTGCATCAATCCACTGCTTTAGCACTTCTTTGCTGTCAGCAAGAGCTGTTGCCTCATCAACTTCATATTCATCGGTAAGAGCTTTAGCAAGTGTTTCGGCAGTAAACTCTTTTCCTTTGAACGAATTCCACAAGTAGGCAGAAGAATCATTCATGCTGATGATATTGTTGAAGTCAATGTTTGACTCACCCTCGCCTACAATGATATTCTCGCCACATACGACGCGAATATTAAATCCTGGTTTCTGTCTCATTTTATCTTAAGTTTTGATTAAACCACTCGGTGATCTGTCGGAGCAGATGATTACGGCTATTGCCGCCACGAATACTATGGTTACGATTAGTATAATATAATTCTTTAAAGTCTTTATCGGCATTTACCAGCGCATCTGCATACTCGAAGGTATTCTGAGGATGCACATTATCATCAGCTACACCATGACAGATAAGCAATGCTCCATGCAGCTTAGCTGAACGTTCGATAGGATTTGTAGCATAGCCATCTGCATTCTCCTTTGGTGTACGCATATAACGCTCGGTATAGATGGTATCATAAAATTTCCAATTGGTTGGAGGAGCTACAGCCACACCTGTCTTAAATACAGGTCTGCCTTCGCTCATACTCATCAAGGTATTAAAACCACCAAAGCTCCATCCCCATATTCCAATTCTATCCTTGTCGACATAAGGTAAGGTTCCCGCATAGAGAGCGGTCTCTACCTGATCTTTAGATTCAAGATCGCCTATTTTCAGATAAGTACACTTCTCAAAATCTGCGCCTCGACCTCCTGTACCTCGACCGTCTACACACATTACAAT
>REGX01132629.1_pt1 | contig 13917 bp, 10 predicted proteins | sample 2276321 | NCBI WGS metagenome assembly REGX01 (sample SAMN08335021, study PRJNA423103) | bovine gut metagenome | biome: bovine gut metagenome; feature: rumen; material: feed digesta; isolation source: rumen digesta from from 15 high feed efficiency cows and 15 low feed... | host: Bos taurus ... | reverse complement strand
GTTTTAGCCAATATATCTTTGTCATTAATTCGACAAAAAGTTACAAGGTTGTCACTTTAATTTTTCGGTTTATTGTAGTATTCTTATAAGTAGGACATTATACGATTATTAAGAAATGATTAAGAGAAAGAGAATATGTAAGAAGGAGAGTTTTCTGTGAGTAGAGATTTGGATGAACTAAATTATCTTGCCGATTTAGAAGATGACGACAACTTTGAGCCATCTGACTATAATACACAAGATATGCGTAATATAAATGAAAAAGTAAATCGTATTCTTTATGGTAAGAATGATGAACAGGCTAAAAATGAAAAGTCAGAAAATAAAGACTCTGACCAAGTAGATATTAGCAAAAAGGCAACAAAGCCTGAACATAAAGAAGAAAAGAAACCTGAACACAAAGAGAAAAAGGTAGAACATAAAGAGAAAAAAGAAAATAAAAAGCAAGAAGAAAAGAAAGAAAATGAGCCTTCTAACAGTAACCCTACCGAAGAATTAGTTGACATAACTAAAGCTCCTGAAAAGGTTGATGATGCTGAAGATGGAACAAAGAAACCAAAGAACAAAAAGGCTATTGTAGGTTCAATTATTGGTGCAGCAGTTGTACTTTGTGTTGTATTGGTGTTTGTTGTTCAAGGTGTTGTTTCTCCAAGTAACAATAATGTACAGCAGGAAACAACTACTTCCGAAACTAAGCCAACTGTAGCTATTACAAATGACAAAGGTGAATTTGTATTTGCAAAGGGTACTAAGGTCTCAGGTGTTGATATTGGTGGCTTAACAGTAGTACAGGCTAGAATTCTTCTAAAAAGTGAAGAAATTAAGTCTAGACCAAAGATGAACATTACAGTTAATGTTGATGGCGAAGAAACAACATATACCGAAGATGACTTTACTTTTAAATATGATACTTCTACTGTTCTTGATGATGAAAAGATTATCTCAAAGAGAATGGCTGACGGTACAACTTATCCAACAACAACTGATAGCAACGGTAATGAGTATGCTAAAGAACAGGTAATGAAGATTTCTGCCAGTCTAAACCAGTCATCTGTTGATAAGCTAATTAATAAGATTTACAAGAAATATAATGTAAAAGCAGAGGATGCAAAGGTAACTAAGTTTAACCCTGATTCAAGTCCTATGTTTACTTATGAAGAAGGTAAGTCAGGTCTTGAAGTAGATAAAGATGATTTACAGTCACAGATAAATTCAATTATCGAAAAAGGCAATGCTTCCGGTACATATACAGGTACAGTTACAGTTACAAGAAATGCAACTCAGCCTAAGTATGATGTTGCATTCCTAAAGAAAAATATGCAGTTACTTGCTGCTTGGGAAACATATTCAACAAATGATGCTAACGGTAATCAGAATATGAAAGTTTCTCTAAAGGCTTGTAACGGCAGTATTATTGACCCGGGTGAAACTTGGTCATTTAACGGTTGCACAGGCAACAGTAACGATACTTCTCTAGGCTATGCATCAGCAGGTGTTATTGTTGACGGTGACTTTACTGATGGTGTTGGTGGTGGTATCTGCCAGTCCAGTACAACAATTTATAATGCAGCAGTAAGAAGTAACCTAACTATTGCAGAGCGTTCACCTCATACTTATCCATCAGCATATGCTAAGAGTGGTTTTGATGCTGCTATTGACTATGGCAACCTTGACCTAAAGCTAAAGAACGATTCTAAGTATCAGGTATTCCTAGCTTGTTATATGGAGGGTACAACTCTTCATGCAGCATTCTACGGTATCAAGGATGATTCTTATGATGTAATTGATACATATAGTGAAAACTATGATATTCAGTCATCTTACTATAGAGCAAGATCATATAGAATTTATAAGGATAGCAAGGGTAAAGAAATCAGCAGAGAAGAATTGCCAAGTTCATATTATAGTCTAAAGAATGGTGCATCTGTTCAGACACCTGACAGTGGTGGTACAGACTATAAGCATGGTGGTCATGTAGAATAAAATACAGTTAAATTTTAAGGGAGTCCCAAAGACTCCCTTATTTTTATGAACAACTTAACAGAATATATTATGTTTGTTCACAGTCTTGTAATTTAGTTTGTATTTTTTGCATTATAAAGCCCTTAATTCTTTGTTTAAAGATACAAAATAACTGAAAGGTACTGTACAAATTTATTCAATATGCTATAATTATTTACAGAAAATCTTTGGAGGGTAACTATGAAACATATGAAAAGATATGTAAGCGTACTACTAACACTTGCAATTATGCTAAGCTGTACATTAATCACAATGGGTTCAGTTTCAGCTGCTGAAGGTTCAAGAGCATATTTTGATAACTCAAAATACAATTGGGCACAAGTTTATGTATATGCCTACGGTACAAAAGAAAATGCAAAATGGCCTGGTCAGTTAATGGAAAAAGGTGCAGATGGTCTTTATTCTATTGATTTTCCGGCTACATATAAATCAGAAAATGTGATTTTCAACAACGGCCTTGAAAAAGGCGAAGGTAAAGAACAATTTCCTGAAAATTCAGGTCTTAGCCTAAAGACAGGTGAATGTAAACTTTTAACTGCTGATTCTCAGTGGGTTGATTACGGTAAGATGGATGACCATGCTTATGGTTTTTCTTACACACCATCAGGTACTGCTTTCAGCAAAGATTACATTGAAGTAAAACTTGGTCTAAAGGGTAGCAAGACAGGTTCTTATTCTATTGACGGTTCAGCTAAGAAAACTTACGCTAACGGTGATACAATCAGAGTCGGTGAAGGTAAAATCGGTAACAGCACAATTAAACTAACTCTTACAACTAAGGGTAGTGATGCTGTTGAAACAACTCAAGAATATACATTTAAGAAAACTTTTACATCAACTAAGACAACTTTCTCTGCTAAGTCAGACGGTCACACAACTGATGCAGAGGGTGGCTACTATGGTACAAACCCTAATATGCAACTTGGTAAGTACAAGACAATTACAGTTGATGGTAAAACAGATGATTGGGATAGCTCAATGATTATTGCTCAGGGTGTTGCTAATGACGACCCAAGAGTATATATGCCATCTTCAATGCACGAACAACCTTGGGATGCATACGCACTATATGGTGCATGGGATGATGATAACCTATACTTTATGTGGGAAATGGCAAACACAACTTATATTGTTTCACCAAGTGATAACTTTGCTGCATCAAACGAAGCAAGACCATGGAGAAACAGTATTCCAATGTACCTAGCACTTTCTATTGACCCTGACAAACAGGCAACAGGTAAGGCAGTTGGTACAGATAAGTCAGGTGCTACATACACAAATCCATTTGTTTGGGGCTGTGACGGTGGTACTGATAAAGACGGTGGTACATCATTCACAACACATATTGATACACTTGTAGCAATGGACTCTAACAATTCAAACGGTGGTGCATCAATCTTTAAGGCTGATACTAAGGATACTGACGGCACATATATGTTTAACTATGACACAAGAATTCCTATTGGTGTTCGTTCATTCCAAGCACAGGACAACCAAAACGGCTTTAAGATTAAATATGCTAATGGTACAAAGAGTGACTCAATTATCGGTGTAAACGGTGCAAAGGGTAGCCGTAAACTTGGCGACAACCTTGACCCTAACTCAAACTGGGTTGACTTTAAGGACCTTGGCTACAAATCAGAATATGGTTACATCTATGAAGTAGCTATTCCACTAAAAACTCTAGGTATTGATAGAAACTATATTGAAACTAAGGGTATCGGTGCAATGCAGATTTTAACATACGGTACTTCCGGTATGGATACATTACCACATGACCCATCAATGCTAGACAATGCAAATGTTGAATATAGCTATGACCCATCAACTTCTCACGAAAAGGAAGATATTGATAATATTACAGTACCACTAGCAAGAATGGGTGCTTTACTATCAGATACAGTTGTAAACGAAGCTCCTCTTGAAATTAACTGTGGTGCAGACAAAAACTCAGGTCAGGGTGTTGGTACTGCAATTACTCTACAGTCAGAAGCATATAACAATAAGGGTAATGTTTCTTACGAATTCTATGTAAATAACGAAAAGCTAACTAACACAACAACAAATACTGCTAAGTGGACACCATCAAAGGATGGTAGCTATTCACTAAAGTTTGTTGCTAAGGATTCTAACGGCAAAACTGTTGAGAAAACTATGCTATATACTGTTGGTGAAGCTAGTAGCGAAAAGCTATTAGGTGATGCTAATGGTGACGGTAAGGTAGATGTTAAGGACGCAACATTAATTCAGAAGTATGTTGTTCTAATGGCAGATATTGCTCCTGAAAACTTATCAGTTGCTGACTACAACAAAGACGGTAAAATTGATGTTAAGGATGCATCAGCTATCCAAAAGTCAGTACTTAACCTATAATTTAGTTAATAGATTTTGTTCATTAAAATTTTTTCTCCAGAAAAAAGAATATTTCAAGGAAAGAACTGTCGTTAGGCAGTTCTTTTCTTTTGTCATTTATGTACATTTAGTAAATTTTGTTCAGTCTTTATTTATAAATTATAACTATTGAAAAGATTTCTTATATAATAGTATAATTGTAGTATAATATTGAGGAGGATATTTATGAATAAAACTAAGAGATTGATTTCAATTCTAATGGCAATAAGTATTGTTGTTAGCGTACTAATGGTAGGTTCTGTTTCAGCATCAGCAGTAACTGCTACTGCTATTAAGGATGTTCCTACATACAAAAGCAGAACTGCTTATATTGACAGTGTAAGAAAAGGCACAACTCAAGCATCAGACAGTTTTGTTGATACTTTTGAGAAAGTTTATTCTTTCACTTTAAAGGATAATGCAAACTTTATGCTTAACTTTGGTTTTACTAATCATACACAGTATAACTGGGATGAAACGTATCTTGTTGAAGTTTATACTGACCCTAACTTGCTTTATAAGAAAGATTTAAATGTAATTAAAAATGATAACAACAATGAAGCAATGTATGGTTTCTTAGGCAAAGGTACTTATTATGTAAAGGCGTATTACGAGAATAAGAAAGCTACTAAAGTAAGCAACAACTTCTTTATGTCACTAGGTCAAGTTAACAAAAACACTAAATTCACTACAGTTTCTTATGTAAGAACTAATAGCAACAAGACAGTTACATATAGACTAAATACTATAGATGATCCACAAACTGTTTATGTTCATACTTGTAACTATGGCAGAACAACAGGAACTACAACTAGAGTTTGTGGTAGCACAGTAACACTAAATGCTAAGAAGGAATTTAACTATACTTACAAAAATCAAGACCCTAATGCACATATGAGTATTTGGGTTAAAGATGTAAACGGTTATGAGTCCGAAACATATGCTCTTTGCTTAAATAAGTATACTGCAACAGTAGTCGGTGTTAAAAATAAAGATTATACCGGCAAGAATGTTGGTCAAAGTGGCCTTTCTGTAAAGGCAGGTTATGATGCTGCAAGTTACAGACTAAGCTATAGAAATAACAAGAATGTAGGCACTGCAACAGTTTATATTAACGGTAGTGGTACTACAATCGGTTCTGTTGCAAAGACATTTAGAATTGTACCTAGCAAAATCACTAAGGCAACTTCTAAAGTAAAGGGTAGCAAAGCTACTTTATCTTGGAGTAAGTCAAAGGGTGCTAAGAGATATGTTCTTCAGAAAAATGTTAAGGGCAAGTGGAAAAATGTAAAAACACTTTCTTCTACTTCTTACAAGTTAACAGTATCTAAAGGCAAAACAACTTTCAGAGTTTACGGTACTGCAACAGTAAGCAAAAAGGCTTATAACGGCTATGGAAAAACATTCACAGTAAACAGAAAGAAATAATTTAAATTTAATAAAATAAAAGAACCTCTTTTGCACATAATAAGTGTAAAAGGGGTTTTTCTTATGATAAAAAGAGTTGGCTCATATACAGTAGAATTTATGCATCCACCAATAATAACAGGATACAGCTCAGTAGTTGGCAAGAAAGAGGCTGAAGGTCCTTTAGGAAAATATTTTGATAAGATTTTTTACGACTCAAGGGCTGGTCAACCTACTTGGGAAAAAGCAGAGGCTAAGTTTCAGCAAGAGGCCTTTATTGGTGCAATGACAAAAAGCAAAACACATCCGGAAGACATTGACTTTGTTTTTGCAGGGGATTTATTAAATCAGCTTATAAGCTCCAGTTACTCAATGAGAAGTTTTAATATTCCTTACCTTGGTCAGTATGGTGCTTGTTCAACAATGGCTCAAGGAATAATTATGGCATCATTTACAGTAGGTGGTGGAAGTGCAAGAGAAACAGCAGTTGTAACTTCATCACATTTTTGTACAGCAGAAAGGCAGTACCGTTATCCTTTAGAATATGGTGGTGTAAGACCACAAACTGCTCAATGGACAGTAACAGGTTCAGGCTCTGTAATTGTCAGTAACGAGGGTAAAGGCATTGAAGTGGTAAATGCCACAGTAGGAAAAATTGTGGATAAAGGGATAAAGGATATAAACAATATGGGTGCTGCTATGGCACCGGCAGCTTACGATACAATTTTGACCTATTTTAATGATACCAAGACCACACCTAAGGATTATGACAGAATTTTTACCGGTGACTTAGGTCAGGTAGGTTCGGAACTTTTACATCAATTACTAAATGATGATGGTTATAACATTGATAGTATTCATAGGGATTGTGGACTGATGATTTTTGATAGGGATACCCAAGATGTTCATGCAGGTGGTTCAGGCTGTGGATGTGGTGCATCGGTACTGTGTGGCAAAATTTTAAAGGATATGGAAAAGGGTAAGTACAATAATGTATTGTTTATAGCTACAGGTGCATTGATGAGTCCAACTGCAAATCAGCAAGGAGAGAGTATCCCGGGAGTTGCACATCTGATACATTTAAAATGTCAATAGTAAATAGTAACAACAAAAGTGCCTCTATAATAGGGGTGCTTTTGTTGTTTATGTAAGAATTTTTAAATTTTTTGTTTTATTTTTGTAACTTCCTTGACAGAGGTATTATTACTAATTGTAATATAATTATGTTGAAAACCATATGGAAATTGTTAATGTGAAAAACTTTCCTTGTAGAAAAATGCATTATTTTTAGAGTATTAGTGGATAACTTTAAGGGTTTTCCTAGTTGTCAACATAGTTTTCCACATAAATGTTAGTAAAATGTTAGTTTACTATTTGTATAATTGCAATTTTAATTGTTACAAAGAATTATCAAATTTGTTTTATTTTTGTTGATTACATACTAAAAATCAGGTCAAAAATATACATAGAAAGAGGGTTTTGCTATGTTAAGAGGCATAAACAGACAAGTTCTTGAAATTACAGAAACCAACAATATGTATTACGAAAAGGCATTGCTTGTGGTTCGTCCTGAATATACAGATGCTCAGAAAAATGTTTTGGAAAGAGAAGCAAAGTTAATGCTAAGACGAATGTACCCACCATCAGCAATTAAAATAAAGTCTAAGATTATTTATTGGTCAATTAGGCTAGGCATTTCTGCCTTAATAGGTGGACTGGCTACTGCTATAATAATATTACTTTCTATGTAATCTTATACCTAAGCTATTCATATAGTTTTATATAAATTATATGGAGGCTGTTATGAAAGTTAAATTTTTTCGTAACCTTGAAATAGTAGGTGCTTTCTTTGTATTTTCTTTGGCATTTTTGTTGCACTATATTTATCAACTAACTGACGGTACGGTTTTTTCAATTCTCTTTGGTGCAGTTAATGAGTCTGTGTGGGAAAATACAAAAATATTTCTCATTGCATATGCTATTTGGGGACTTGTGGAGCTTTTGGTTTCTAATGTGTATTTTAAGCCATTTGTTGTGGACAAAGTCCTTGGCATTTACTTTATGGGATTTTTTATAATTATTATGCACTATTTGTTTTCACTTTTTGTTGGGGATAAAATGGTCGGTGTTGATATTGCTATTGGCATTTTTGCAGTTATTTTTTCTCAGATTATTTCTTATAGGGTTGCTTTAAGTGATAAAAATTTCGGTGCTTACTTTATACCCTCATTATTTTTGTTGGGACTGTTCCTTATTGCGTATTTTTCCTTTACGGTTTTCCCACCACATATGGGACTTTTCAAAGATGAAACAACAGGCTTTTACGGAATTTTGCCGAATTATGTAGATAAAGGTGCAGCAGTTTTAAATAATCTGTAAAACCCCATAATTATTTTAGTTTTTTTATGTTTTTGCTTTTACTTAATTTCCTTTTGTGTTATACTTATTCTGTACAAATTACTAGAAAAGGTATAAACAAAAGGAATTTTTTATGGAACAAAATAAACAGAATTTAGATAATCAGAGAAATGATATAATTGCAGGTCGTAACCCTGTTATGGAGGCAATCCGTAGTGGCAGAAGTATTGAGTCAATCCTTGTTGCAAAAGGTGAAAGAAGTGGCTCAGTTGTTGCAATTATTGCAAAAGCAAAACAGAAGAATATTCCTGTTAAAGATGTTGACTCAAAAAAGCTGGATTTCTTAGCTAAAGGTGTAAACCATCAGGGTATTGTTGCTCAATGTGCAGTAAAGGAATACAGTACACTTGAGGATATTTTTGCTTTAGCAGAAGAGAGAGGGGAAAGTCCTTTCATTATTGTTCTTGACAAGATAGAAGACCCACACAACCTAGGTGCTATTATTCGTACTGCAGAATGTGCCGGTGCTCATGGTGTAATTATTCCTGAAAGAAGAAGTGCAGGACTTTCTTATACAGTAGAGAAAACTTCTGCCGGTGCATTAGAATATATGCCGGTTGTAAGAGTTAAGAATATTTCAGCAGTACTCCAAAAGCTAAAGGATAAAGGTATTTGAGTTTATGGTGCTGATATGGACGGTGAACATTACAAGAAAGTTAATTTTGATGGTGCAGTTGCCCTAGTAATCGGTAATGAGGGTAAGGGTATCAGTCCACTTGTTGCAAAGGATTGTGATGTTATAGTTTCACTTCCTATGAAAGGCAAAATCAATTCTCTTAACGCTTCTGTTGCAGCAGGTATTTTAATGTATGAAATAGCAGACAAAAGATAAATAGGAGAGAAACAATGGAGTTTAAGAAACCTGACTTCCTAAAAAGTAAGGCTAAGAAAAAACCTAAAAAGGAAGAGAAAAAGGTAACTAAGAAAGAAAATCAAGCTCCACCGGAGGTAACAGAGGATATTAAGACTATGTTTTACTCAATGGCTCCTGTGGATGATGAAGATGAAGAAAATAATACAATTGTAGGAGAGAAAATCGGCACTACTATGAACGCTGAGGTTATGATGGAACGCCAAGGTGACGAGAATGGTAAAGTGTCCGATGATGAAGAAGATTTACCGGACTATAGCAGTGACTTTTTCAATGCTCCTGTTCCTGTTGAAGAGGATGTTGAACTCAGTAGTGATGTACCTGAGGGTACACTGGTAGCTGATGATGTTATTGAGAGTGTTCCTCAGTTTGACATTAAGCCTATTGAAATTGAAGATATTGACACTATTGATATTGATATTCCTGATGTACCGGAAAAGAAGGAAGAAGATACTTTCCCTATAGCTATGGCTAATGAGGACTTTGACGAAGAAAAGTTCAAGAAAGACAGCCTTGATGAATTGATTAAGGAAAAAAATCTTCCACCACTACCTAAGCATGAGGATGAGGAAGAACCTGATGATTTCCATTATGAAAAACTTTTCGGAAAGCAAAAGCCTGTACCTCAAGGTACAACTCAGGTTTCTAAAGTGCCGATTTATAAACCTGAAAGTCCTTTGGAACAGTTAAATGTTAATGTAGGTAAGTTTTCCGTTGTAGTTAGACAAGAGTATGAAGAATACCTAAAAAGTAAGAATCCTGAAATTTCTGCTACATATAAGCCAACTTCAACTGTTGTTACGGAAGAACCGGTTAATAATAAAAATAAATTTGCACAATCAGTTATCAACCTATTTACTTCAAAGGGTAAAGATACTGTAGAAAACAGAACAACTGCTGAGAAGGTTGTTACTGTTGATGACTATGATGACGAAAATGACAAGGAAAGTGTTGCTGATGAAATTAACAGTAACCTAAGTAAACTAAAGTTCCAAAGTTTTGCTTTAGGTGTTTTGGCTGTGGCAACATTGTTCTTTGTATTTTTACAGAGAGCATTACCATCAACTTTAGGTGCAGGTTATGTAGCACCTGTAATTTATGGTGTGCTAAACTTAATTGTTATTTTAGTAGCAGGTGCAGTTTCAAGAGTAGCACTAAAGAATGGTTTATCCTCACTTATCAAGTTTAAGGGTAACTCCGATACTGCAGTAGCAGTAGGTTATGTTTGTGGTGTGCTTTCAAGTATTGTGGGACTTTTTGCCAGTCAAAGTTACTTTATGGGTAAGTACAGTTACTATACAGTTATCCTTATTGTAGGGCTACTGTGTAACTCTGTGGGTAAGTATTATATGGTTAGCAGAGTTGACAAGAACTTTAAGTTTATTGCTGATGATAATAAGAAAATGTATTCAGCAAAAATTTATACTGATGAAAATATTGCCTCAAAGATGATGAGTGGTACTGTTGTAGAAAAGCCTATTGTTGCTTATCAGCACAAAACAGACTTTTTGACAAACTACTTGCAACTTTCCTATGCACCTGACCCATCAGAAGAGGCTGCCGGTAAAATTGCACCATATACTACAATTTGTGCAATAGTTGTTGCAATTTTATTTGGATTAATTAAGAAAGATTTTGTAGGTGCAATCAGTACACTTTCACTTATTACAACAGTAAGTATCCCTATTTGTACTTTAATGGCAGTTAATGTACCTATGAGAAAACTTTGCAAAACACTACTGAAAAAGGGTGCAATGCTTTGTGGTTATCAAGGTGTAAATCAGTTTTGTGATACATCGGCAATTATGGTTGATGCAAGTGAACTTTATCCTGAAGGCTCAATTATCCTAAACAACATTCAAGCCTTTAATGAAGTAAAACTTGATGAATCTTGTTTATGTGCTGCAGCAGTACTAAAAGAAGTTAACAGTCCACTTTCTTATGTGTTTGATAAAGCACTTCAAGAAAGCAGAATGGTACTTCCTGATGTTGAGTCTGTAATGTATGAAGATGGTCTTGGACTTGTTGGTTGGGTAAACGGTGACAGAATTCTTGTAGGTAACAGAGAACTGATGAGAAAGTACAGTATCAATATGCCTGAAAGAAATATTGAAGAAACCTATCACCATCAACATAAGCAAACAACTTTCATTGCTCATTCAGGTGTGCTTGTTGCAATGCTTATTACAACATACAGACCTAGTATTGAAATTTCCAGAGAACTTCAAAGAGCTGAGTACAACGGCATTAGCCTACTAATCAGCACAAGTGATTGTAATATTACATCAGAACAAGTATCTGAGGACTTTGGTGTATTTTATAGAAGCGTAAAGGTACTTCCAACAGGACTTGGCAATGTTTGTAAGGAAGTAACCGGTGTACATGAAGAAAAATCCAGAGCATACTTAGCAACAAGAGGTAAATTTACTCAGATTGCCAGAGCATTATCCGGATGTGTACAAATGAGAACAAATATAAGCATTTCAGTAATTATTCAGCTAATCGGTGTGGCACTTGGTATTATGATTATGTCAACAATTGCCCTTTATGCCGGTACTTCAATTTTAGGTACAGTGGAAATGCTACTTTATACAATTTTCTGGGGAATAGCAACAATGATTGTCCCTATGATTAAGAAACCTTAGGAGGAATTTTATTATGTTAATCGCACCATCACTACTATCATGTGACTTTTCAGTTATGGGTGAAGAAATAGAGAGAATGGACAAGTCAGGAGCAGACTATATGCACCTTGATGTTATGGACGGTCACTTTGTACCAAATATTACATTCGGTGCACCTGTTATTAAAACAGTTAGAAAATATACCGAAAAGCCTTTTGATGTTCATCTAATGATTTCCGAACCACTAAAGTATATTGAGGACTTTGCAAATGCCGGTGCTGATATTATTACTTTCCATATTGAAAGTGATAGTGATGTTCAGGAAACTATTGATAAAATCAAGGCTTGTGGCAAAAAGCCCGGACTTGTAATTAAGCCTAATACAAAGGCTGAAGAAGTTTTCCCTTATCTAAAGGATTTGTTTATGGTTCTTGTAATGACAGTTGAACCCGGTTTTGGTGGTCAGTCATTTATGGCAGATATGCTACCAAAGGTTAAAGAAATCAGAGAAGAAGCTAACAAGGTAAATCCTGAACTTCTTATCGAAGTTGATGGTGGTATCGGTGAGGCTACTATTAAACAGGCATATGATGCCGGTGTTGATGTTTGTGTTGCAGGTACAGCAGTATTTAAGGCTGACTCCGCTACTGAGGCTATTAACAACCTTAAGGCTCTTTGTAAGTAAGATTTTTACCGATATTATCTACACAATTTTCACCAATATATTTTCCGTATTCCTTTAGCCTAGCTAAGAGAATACTGTTTTTACATTTTTCTCCATATTGACACACAAGGAGTTTTGTCTTTTTAGAGATAAATGAATTAGAAAAACATAGGTAGTATTTGTTATCCATTATGTAACTGTAGTTTCTTGATAATGGATAAGAAGATTTGTGTAGTGCTAATATACAATTTAAGTAATCATCACAATTTTCAAAAGAATATATAGTGTGGTCAAGGTTTCTTTTTACTTTAAATCTTTTTCTGCCATATCTAATGGTTAAGAGGAAAATTGAACCTTTCCTTGACTTAACAGTCTCTAACACAAATGCACAATGCTTTGTGTTTAACTTTTCAACAGTTGCAACAATATTTAGAATGTGATATATTAAATCGTCCTCAGTATTATAGGTAAGTTCATCTTGTAAAAATTCAAACATAAATGAAGTATTATTTATCTTTGTAATAGTCATACTATTACCTCCTTTATATAAAGGATAAATGGTGCTAAGGACATTATCAACTGATTATTGTTTACAGTAAATAAAGCACTAAATTAATTTCAAAAATTTACTAACGAAAGGAAGATGAAATATGCCACAGTGGTTAAGTGACGCAGTATTTTACGAAATTTATCCTCAGTCTTTCAACGATACTAACGGTGATGGTATCGGCGATATTCAGGGTATTATTGAAAAACTTGATTATGTAAAGGGTCTTGGTTGTAACGCAATTTGGCTAAACCCTGTTTATGATTCACCATTTATGGATGCAGGTTATGATGTAAGAGATTACAAGAAGGTTGCTCCTAGATATGGTACAAATGAAGACTTAGTAAGACTTTTTGATGAGGCTCACAAAAAAGGTATTAAGATGTTATTGGACCTTGTTCCGGGTCATACAAGTGACCAGCATCCATGGTTCTTAGAAAGTAAGAAAGCTAAGGAAAGCGAATATACAAACAGATATATCTTTACAAAGTCAGTATGGGATGCACCACCTGAATATAGAATGATGTGTGGTCTATGTGAGCGTGACGGTAACTATATGGTTAACTACTTTAGTAGCCAACCTGCTCTAAACTATGGTTTCTACGAAGTAACTCACCCTGAATGGCAGTTACCTTATGACCATCCTGATGCATTAGCTACAGCAGAAGCAATTAAGGATGTTATGAGATTTTGGCTAGATAAGGGTGCCGATGGCTTTAGAGTTGATATGGCTGACTCTCTTGTAAAGAACGATGATGAAAAAATTGCTACTGCTAAGATTTGGCGTGGTGTCAGAGAAATGCTAGACAAGGATTACCCTGAGGCTGCTATGGTTTCAGAATGGTGTAACCCTGAAAGAGCAATCAACAATGCCGGTTTCCATATGGACTTTTACCTTGACCATTACGGAAATGGTTATAGCCGTCTATTCAGATATGAAAAAGATGGTGAAAACAAAGCATTCTTCCATAAG
>REGX01039043.1_pt1 | contig 13917 bp, 12 predicted proteins | sample 2276321 | NCBI WGS metagenome assembly REGX01 (sample SAMN08335021, study PRJNA423103) | bovine gut metagenome | biome: bovine gut metagenome; feature: rumen; material: feed digesta; isolation source: rumen digesta from from 15 high feed efficiency cows and 15 low feed... | host: Bos taurus ... | reverse complement strand
GTTCCTCAACTTCGACATGCTGGAAACCTATAAGGACTTTGGTGGCATACGCATTGAGGACGATGTGCTCATCACGCCTGACGGCTGCCGCTTCCTGGGCAAGGACATCATTCCTTATCACCCCAAAGACGTCGAAGCCTTCATGGCAGGAAATTGATAGATAGTACTTTATACCTTTTAATGAGGATGTTGCAAAATGTGAGAGTTGGCAACATCCTCTATTTTTTTGGAATTATATATTGGAACTCATCAAGTTGTTTCACGTTCAGCTCTTGTAGCAAGGCTCGGCTGCGGTCCACATCTTCTTGGGTGTTGTGGTTGGGGATGTGAGGCAAGCGCACAGTTACTTTCTGGGTCATGCAGTCGTGCGACATGAGCCAGCGCAGGTTGCTGAGTACGAGGCTGTTGTCTCGACCGGTGTATTGCTTGTAGATAGTTGGGTTGGTGTCCTTGATGTCGATGAAGAACTGGCTGACGTGTGGTAGCACTCGCTCCAGGTGGGAGCGACTCACATTGAGCGAGGTTTCGATATTCACATTCCACTCGGCGGGCTTGATGTGGCAGAACTCGTCGATAAACTCGCTGTGTAGCAGTGGTTCACCGCCTCCAAATGTTACTCCGCCACCAGTGGCAAGGAAGTAGAGATTGTCAAGCATCAGCTCATCGAGCAGCTGGCTGGTGGTAATGTTGCGCCACACCATTGCCGGATTGAGGCATTGTGGGTTGAGACAATAGTTGCATCGCAATGGGCAACCATGAAAGGCAACAAGCGTGGTTACACCATGACCATCGGTGGCGAGCCTGTGTCGCACAATGCCAATGAATGGTGCCGATAATTCTTTTTTCTCCATTAGAAAATGATGCCCACCAAGTGGCGCGCTTAGTTTTGGCTAGTTATTATGGGTGCTTTTGCTATACAAAATTAGTGCAAACCGAGTGAAATACAAAATGAAAATCAAAGATTTTCATTTTTATTGCAGCCTAATTTATCTAAAATTAACGTGAGTTCGATGAATTTATCATTTGAAAATCATTGCGTTAGCAACTCCCCCTCTAAGTTAGAGGGGTCGGGGGGAGTATGTCACTTCATTTGATAGTTATCATACTCCTCAGTCGCTCCGCGACAGCTCCTCTATCTTAGAGGAGCAGCCTGATATACAGCCATTTATTTTTCGTCGAACTCACGTTAAATTTAATGTTTCGCCGAGTCGGGAATATACTCCACCTCTCCCATGAGCTCTGGCTTTTCATCGTCATTGTCTTTGGGAGTGATAGCATCGTTGCCCTTGCGCAGTGGGGTGAAGCGGTTGGTGGTGCTGGCCGAATCGGTGCTTTCGTTCACAGTGACGCTTGTGCTAGAACTATCGGGCTTGGTGCAGTAACTAGAGTCGGTCATTGGCACATCGCCCAATTCGTGATTGTTTTTATATTTCTGAACCAAATTGCATGAGCTCATAGCCCCAAGAGCCACACTCAGCCCTGCAATGGTTACTGCCTTGCCCAGTGCTTGGCGTGCGCGCAGTTGGCGTTCCAGCCAGCGAGTCTCACTCTCGCACTTGGGGCAAGTGCCTGCGCAGTCGCCCTCGTGCTTGCACTCGGTGGGAGTGTAGTCAATGTCGTTGGCAACAGCGATGTCACGCCTGATTGCCTTGAGAGTCTCACATATTATCTTTCCTTGCTTCATAATTAACCGTGTTTTAGGCAAAGGTATGATAATTAATTGAATAAATCAATTTTTACGTGAGAAATCATAGATAAATTCCACTGGGATGAGCTTCCAGGAGCGCACGGGCACTTCCATAATGCTGGCTGGATAGAACTTGGGCAGGTTGCTCACCACGCGCAGTGCTTCGTTGTCGAAAATGGCTGCCGTGGTGCTCTGGAAGATTGTGGCGTCGCTGATGCTGCCGTCGCGCTCAATCACGCACTTGACGATGCATCGGGCTCTCACTTTGCCACCAATCTCGCGTATGGGGTCAAGAATCTCATCGGGGATAGTGAGCTGGTTACTGATGAGTGAGTCGAGCGCCTCGTTGCCCTGTGGAAACAAAGCCTCCACGTCAACCTCGCTATAGATGGAATCAAGATTGAGTTGTTGCAACTCGGGTGGTGGCATCATGCGCACTATGCCCATGGTGCGATTTTCTGTCTGCTCCATGCGTTGTGGCTCTATGGCATTGGGCTCTTGACTTTGAGCGCTAGCTGTGACGCTGCTCAGAGCTATGCTCACCCCGGCAATCGCCACTGCCTTTCCCATCACTTGCCTTGAACGCAGTTGTCGCTCCAGCCACCGTGTCTCTTGCTCGCACACTGGGCAGGTGCCAGCGCAGTCGCTCATGTGGTTGCAAGGTGTGGGGGTGTAGTCAATGCCATTAGCGCCAGCAATTTCTCTACGTATTGCCTTGAGCGTCTCACATATTCGTTTGCCTGTTTTCATTGATTGAAAATTTCTTATAATATTTAGACTGGTAAATTAGTGAAAGGTTTGAAACACTTGTTATTTAATTGTAAAACCCGTTGGCGGAATTAAGTTGAGTATGAATTATGATAAAACATATTGGCTTTCAGGTATTAGCATCGAAGACGCTGGGCGGGTCGAAGACCCGACTTTGTTCGTAAGACCATGCAAGGACCCCGCAGGGGTTCGCAGCTTGGTCCTTACTGAATCTGACGAAAAGTGCCTCAAAGAGGAACTTCTTCATTAACAATATTTTCCATCATAATGTGATGTTTTATTAATTCCGCCAACGGGTTTGTAAAATTGTGATGTTTTAGAAATAAACTACAGGACAACTTTTATAAAAATGGGAAATAAGAAAAAGAGTATGAATTAATTTTGCAAAAATGTGGGTTTTCAAAACTTTATGGCTCAAATTAGGTTAGTTACGGCAAAATTTATTAATTTTGCAGGTTGATTGGGAAAATGGGCTCGCTTTTTTATGGTTAGCAACGCTTTTTAATCGTAAATAAGCAGGTTTGCTAAGCGTAAGTAGAGTAATAGCTATTGCCTCGTTTACTCGATATCGCGTTTAATAAAGAAACTTAAACACATAACTACATAACAACATGAACATTTCGTTAAAATGGTTGAAACAATACCTCGACTTTGATCTCACCGCACAAGAGGTGGGCGACGCGTTGACATCGCTTGGCCTTGAAGTGGGAGCTGTGGAGGAAGTAGAGACAATTCGTGGTGGTCTCAAGGGTTTGGTAGTGGGCAAGGTGCTCACTTGTGAGCCTCACCCCAATAGCGACCACTTGCATCTCACCACCGTTGACCTGGGCAATGGTGAGGACCCCGTGCAAATCGTGTGTGGCGCTCCTAATGTTGCCGCTGGTCAAAAGGTGATTGTTGCCACCGTGGGCACAGTGCTCTACGATGGCGACAAGGAATTCGTTATCAAGAAATCTAAGCTACGTGGTACCGATTCCTATGGCATGATTTGTGCCGAAGACGAGATTGGAATAGGTAATGACCATGCAGGAATTATAGTGTTGCCCGATGATGCTGTGGTGGGCACTCCAGCTGCCACCTATTATGGTGTGGAGAGCGACTGGTTGCTTGAGGTAGACCTTACACCCAACCGCATTGACGGTGGCTCGCACTATGGTGTGGCACGCGACCTTAACGCTTGGCTCAAGCGCCATGGCAAGGACGGGAACCTGCATCGCCGCAGTGTAGCCGATTTCAAGATTGACCGCCAGGATGGTGGCATCCCCGTTGAGGTTCAAAACGGCGAGGCATGCCCACGTTATTGTGGCTTGACCATTCGCAATGTGAAAGTTCAAGAGAGTCCCAAGTGGTTGAAAGACTTCCTTACCACCGTGGGGCAACGTCCCATCAATAGCATTGTAGATATAACTAACTTCATCCTGCTGGGCACCAACCAGCCACTGCACTGCTTCGACTTGAGCAAGATTAAGGGCGAGAAAGTGGTGGTAAGGACCTGCGCCGAGGGAACTAAGTTTGTGACCCTCGACGGCGTGGAGCGCACCCTCACCAGTCGCGACCTGATGATATGCAATGCCGAGGAGCCCATGTGTATAGGTGGCGTGTTTGGCGGTCTCGACAGTGGAGTTACTGAGGCAACAACCGATATTTTCCTTGAGGCTGCCTATTTCCATCCCACTTGGATAAGGAAGAGCGCCCGTCGCTTTGGACTTAACACCGATGCCTCGTTCCGCTACGAGCGTGGCATCGACCCCAACGATGTGATTTACAATCTCAAGCTCGCCGCTATGCTCATCAAGGAAGTGGCAGGTGGAGAGATTTGTGGCGAGATAGTCGACATCAAGCAGCACGATTTCCCAGGTTATCCTGTAGAGTTGCGCTACGACTATGTCAATAGCCTCATTGGCAAGGAAATTCCCAAGGATACTGTCAAGAGCATCGTGGAGAGTCTGGAAATGGAAATTACAGCCGAGGATGATGAGAAACTCAATCTTGTGGTACCCACCTATCGTGTCGACGTGCAACGACCATGCGACGTAGTGGAAGACATTTTGCGCGTTTATGGCTATAACAATGTGGAGATAGGCTCGCAGGTGAAGAGTTCGCTATCTATCAAGGGTATGGTCGACTTCCGCGACGACATGCAAGAGCTAATCTCTAACCAACTTAGTGCTCAAGGCTACAACGAGATAATGAATAACTCTCTCACAGCTCAGAGCTACTATGACGATTGTGAGACCTACCCCGAGGCTCAGTGCGTTCATCTTATGAATCCACTCAGTAGCGACCTGTGTCTAATGCGCCAAACGCTGCTCTTTGGTGGACTTGAGAGCGCTGCTCGCAATATCAACCACAAGAATCCAAACATCAAGATGTATGAGTTTGGCAACATTTATCACTTCGACCCCAACGCTAGTAATGCCGATGTGGCACTCGCTCCTTATAGCGAGCACACAGCATTAGGATTGTGGTTAAGTGGTGAGAACCACGGCGATAGCTGGGCTGCTAAGGCCCGCAAGATTGATGTCTACGACCTGAAGGCTACTGTGGAGGGAATCTTTGCGCGTTTGGGTATCGCCGAGCGCGACATCATGCCTGAACAGTTTGAGAATGATGTTCTCTCACCAGCCATTGCTTATAAGAACCGTGGCGGAAAAGTAATTGCCGAAATGGGTGTGGTAACAGCTAAGCAACTCAAGAAGGCCGACGTGAGCCAACCCGTATATTTCGCACAGTTTGACTGGAACGCGCTTTGTAAGATGGCGGCTAAGGCTAAAACCGAGTATGTTGACCTGCCCAAGACCTTGCCTGTGCGTCGCGACCTGGCACTACTGGTCGATACCAGTGTGAACTACGCCGACATCAAGCACGTTGTGGAGCAGAGCGAGCGCAAGCTGTTGCGTGGCGTGAACCTCTTTGATGTCTACGAGGGCAAGAATCTGGAGGCTGGCAAGAAGTCTTACGCCATCAGCATCACTTTGCAAGACGATGTGAAGACATTGCAAGACAAGCAAATTGATGCTGTCATGAACAAGATTATTGCTAACCTTGAGAAGCAAGTGGGAGCAAAACTACGATAAGTTTTCAGTAGCTATGATTATAGATTTTAACGACTTGGAACTCAATGTCGCTCAAAATTTCAAGGGTGGCGAGAAAGAATATGTGTCGCGACGATTTGTTGATGACAACAACAAGATTATGCTCGGCACGCTTGAGCCTGGGGCTTCAATAGGCTATCACAGTCACGATGCTGATAGCGAGGTGATTTACCTGCTCGAAGGAGAGGCAGCGGTGCTCTATGATGAAGGAGAGGAAATGTTGCGTGCTGGTCAGGCGCACTACTGCCCCATGGGGCATAGCCACAGCCTTATCAACCGCAGCGACCGCGCTATCACATTCCTGGCAGTGGTTCCCACCCACAACAAGTGAAAACATTTTAATAACAAAAAATACATAAAACAAAAACATTTTTATGGGAAGAGCTTTTGAATACCGCAAAGCAAGAAAACTAAAACGCTGGGGCAGCATGTCCCGCACGTTCACTAAGATTGGTAAGGAAATCACTATGGCTGTGAAAGCTGGTGGTCCTGACCCAAGCGCCAACTCACGCCTGCGTGCTCTCATGGCAAATGCTAAGGCAGCAAATATGCCCAAGGACACCGTGGAGCGCGCTATCAAGAAAGCAAGCGACAAAGACGCCAGCGACTACAAGGAAGTAATCTATGAGGGATATGGACCTCATGGTATCGCTATCCTCGTAGAAACCGCTACCGACAACACCACTCGCACCGTTGCCAACCTGCGTAGCTATTTCAATAAGAAAGGTGGAACACTCGGCAACTCGGGTAGTGTAGCGTTCATGTTCTCTCATAAGGCCTACTTCCATGTGGAGCCTAAAGAAGGTGTAACACTTGAGGACCTTGAGCTTGAACTCATCGACTTTGGAGCCGAGGAGATTGAGCAGGACGAGGAAGAAATCATCATCAGCGCCGCTTTTGAGAGCAATGGCGATATCCAGAAGTATCTGGAGGAGAACGGATTTGAGATTAAGAGCTCGGAGTTCGTTTATGAACCTGCCGATTATAAAGAACTCAATGAGGAGCAGACCGCCGACATGGAGAAACTTCTCGAGGTTCTTGAAGAGGATGATGACGTGCAAAACGTGTTCACTAACATGAAAGAGGCTGGCATCGACGAGTAATTTCTTGCCAAGAAGGGGAACGGCTCCTTCTACTCACACACACATCAAGCCAATCCTGAGATTGCGGGAATGGCTTGATGTTTTTTACATCTTTAACTCATCACTTATGCCCTCTTATTCCATTAAAATATATTTACAAATACAAAATACATTTAAAAAATGACTAAAAATCACAACTTTTTTTTGAAACATTAGGTCTGATTGCATAAAATGCCTTATCTTTGCGTCAGTTTTCATGGTATTAGTTTTAAGGTAATGAAATTCAAAACGTCGTGACGACGGATTTCTTTTTCATTTTTGTTTTAAGGTTTATGTTAATGGTATTAGAAGGTTAATTAGTTAAGCAATCCCCGGCGTGATGCCAGGGATTTTTTGCTTATTTTCGTCAAGCTCACGTTATTTGAGCAATGTATAGAATCTCACTTAATCTTTGATAATCTCTTTTATCCACTTGAAGAGTTCGTCAAGAGCATAGTCGCCACTGTGAGGACGATTCCATGCCAGCAGGAAATTCACGTCTTTGCCAGCATTTTGTAGCTTGAGGGCAAGATTGATGGACACAGGGAATGCTGTGTCGCGGTCGCGAGCACCGTGGCGTATGTACCAGTGGGGCGCGACGCTAGTGGCTTTATCATCAATGTAATACATGGGATTCATGAGACGCACGTTGTGTTTCACCTCGTCGCTCAGGTAGGTGCTAGCCTTCAGCGAGCCAAATTCGGTGAAATTGACACTGCTACCATTCCGGTCGCCAAACTCCTCATTCTCTCCCGAAGGCGTTTGTGCCACAACACCCTTGGTGTCGAAGGCTGGTGCCGTCTTCAACGGCTGTGTAGACACGACGTAGTTGAGATACTTGTCCATGTCAAGGTCAACAATGTAGTCTCCGGCTCTCTTTTTGCTGCCAGGGTGCAACATGGTGGGGGTGAGGCGTTCACCACCTATGGGCACGCGTCCGGCTGGCGACTGACGCATTCCACCATTGATGGGAGGAGCACCAAAGCTTGCCTCATCACTGAAGGTGAACCCAATCGAGTCGGGGATGTCGGCACCGGCATTCTTGGCAAGTTGTGCCGAGCGAATGAGTTCACTCTTGATATAGCCCATGTAGTTGTCGGCAGTGAGCTGAGTGCCACTTGGGGTGCGCAGGTTCAAGCTTTCTAAGTAAGCGGGAAATTGCTCCTTGAGCTCATTGCTAATGGCAAGAACTTGTTCATTGCCTTGCTGGCGGCTCGTGGTACCATTGTAGAGCCATTCGTAAGCCATGTCGGCATGATCAAGGTCGATTATAGGGCAGTAGCACACGCTAGCAAGCACATCGTCGCGTTCACTAGCTGCACCCATTGCTCGCAGCAGTGGTTCATAATCGAGGTGGTTGCCAGTGGCTCCCATCAGTGATGACATGGCACCACCAGCGCTTGTGCCATCGGTGATAATCTTTTCAGCGTCGCCAAGCATTATGTTATCGAAGTGACGCAGATAGCGGATGGCGGCTTTGAGGTCGAGAATGGCACTAGGAGCACGACCAGTGTAAACCTTTTGTCCCTTCTTAACACCTGCCTTCTTGTTGGTCTTTGTGGCAATAATGGTGGAGTTGCGACCTCGTGAACCTGGAATTGCCACCACCATGCCCTCTTGCAGGGCACGACCACTAGCGTCACCAGCTTGAGGCTGACCTGCAGCCGAGGCCATGTAACCGCCCACATAGGTGCGTAACAAGATGGGTGACCGCTGTGTTGCTCCCTGTGGCACATACACGTTCATGAACTGAAAGGCCGAATCCTCAACGTTAGTCACAAAATATAGTCGCTCATAGGCCGTGTAGCGAACTTGCTCTCCCGTGGGCATGGTAAGAACTCGCTCCTCGCCCGCACTGGGGTCAAACTTGAGGCATGGTGCCTCGACATTATTCTTAGCATGTACCTCTATAGCACAGGCCATAAGCACTGCTGTCATGCTTAATATTATCTTTTTCATAACTCTTGAATTATTGATTTGCTACAGCAAATGTACAATTTTTTTTGCTTTAGTGGTGCGATAAATAATCAAATCACCCCTTTTTTTAGTGAAAAACAATTACTCTAACTTACCGGCATAGGCGCGACCCACAGGGATAGTGGTGCCGCCAGTTAAGGTGAGCTGGCTACGTGAGTAGGTGTTGATGCGATGGCGTGGAACGATGTAGCTCTTGTGCACTCGCACGAAGTCGCTCTCAGGTAACATGGTCTCGAGCGATTTCATGCTCATCTGGGTGATAACAGGTTTACCATCAACAATGAAAATCTTAACATAATTGTCCATTGCCTGAATATAGAGAATGGAGCTGAGTGCAATCTTTACGTTTTTATACTCTACTTTCACTGTGATTTCCTCGCCCTCAAGTGGAGGCACAGCGCTATAGTTGATGAGCTTGATTGCTTGGCGCACCTTGTTCACGGCTTTTTCAAAGCGACCAAACGAGAATGGCTTGTGAAGGAAGTCGACTGCGTTGAGGTCGAAACCATCGACTGCAAACTGGGCGTAGGCGGTGGTGAAAACAAGGAATGTACCTTGTGGAATCTCACTAGCAAGGTTTACTCCACTCACTTCACCCATCTTCACGTCAAGGAAGAGCAATGTGGGACGCATCCGCTTCACATGCTCAATGCCCACTAGTGGATTAGTGAACGTGTCGAGTTCCATGTCGTCCATGCGGTTGCAGAAGTTTTTAATAACTTCTAGAGCCATGGGCTCGTCGTCGATTGCCACACATTTCATGATTTGCTATGGTTTAGATTAATCTTTAACAAGACATTAAACTGATTATTCTTGTTGTTGATGTCAAGGCTATAGTTCCTGCCATACACCAGGTCGAGACGGCGACGGCAGTTCTCAATGCCTATGCCTGACGTGCTATTATCTTTGGGCTTTATGCGCACTGGATTAGATGTGGCAAGCGTTAAAGTGCCATCCTTTAGCTCAAGCTTGATGTTGATGATACTTGCCTCGCTAGTGCTAACACCGTATTTTAGCGCGTTTTCTACAAAGGTAATTAGTATCATGGGAGGCATTGTGGCACTAGGCAACGACTCGTCATTGCTATAGCTATAGTTGATGGTTGTGGATGCGTTTAGGCGATTGCGCTGCAGGTCGATGTATTGTTGCAAGTATTGTGCCTCGCTATCAATGGGTACACTGTCTTGGTTGGCATTATTGTAGATGTAGCGCGTGATGTCGATAAATTGCATGAACGCATCCTCGGTCTTGGGGCTTTGTGTCACCACCATGCTATAGAGGGTGTTGAGGGTGTTGAACAAGAAGTGAGGGTCGATTTGTGCCTTGTAGAGCGAGAGCTCGGCTTTGTTTTTAGCCACTTCTAGCTCTTGCTGGCGAGCACGCTGGCGATAGAGTTCTCGCAGCAGGCCCATGGCGCTACTAAATGTCATCACTATCACAAACAAGAACCACACCGCTTGCTGGTGGAGCCTGAATTTGGCAGCCGACATGGGGCGACGTGGCACATCGCCCATGCGCTCAAAGCGAGGACGATGGTGGTGGAATGGATACTCCATCTTGTAGCGAGAAAGCAGCCATGTGATAGCAATCATCGCAAGTACCACTAGCAACGCCCACATCATGTGCTTGCGGTCGCGGAAAAGAGATGGCACGGTGAACACGCGGTTCACAAAATACACAGCATATAGCCACCCCACCAGCAGCACTACAAAGAGTGTGTTGCTTTCGAGCCATCGCTCAATGGGGAGCAAGTAAATCATCACTGGTAATAACACAAGGCAAAAGAACAGGTCAATCCACAACTGAACTTGCTTGCCTAGCACTTGACCTTTGTGTATTGTATTAGATTTCATAATTTCCTAGTGAACAAGTGAATGAGATGAGGGTTAAACCAGTGTATGAAAAAAGCTAGCTACCTAGTGCGTCATGCATTAAGTATTGGGCATTCATCTAGAACTGGTTTTCTACTATCTCGGTTAGCACATCGCGCATTTCGAGACCGGCAGCCGCCACTTGCTGGGGAATAAAGCTGGTGGCTGTCATGCCTGGAGTGGTATTTACCTCAAGCATGTTGATGCGGTCGCTGCCATCTTCATTCTTAGTGACGATGTAGTCCACCCGGATGATGCCGTTGCAGTGCAAGATGTCGTAGATGCGACTTGTCTCGGCTTGAAGAGCGGCGGTGAGCTCATCGCTTATGCGAGCGGGAGTGATTTCTTCAACCTGGCCATTGTACTTGGCATCATAGTCGAAGAATTCATTGTGTGTAACAACTTCAGTAACAGGGAAAACAACGCTCTTTTTCTTGGTCTTGTAGCAGCCCACGGTTACTTCCACACCATCAAGAAAACGCTCAACCATCACTTGGCTGAATTGCTTGAAAGCACTCTTTATGGCTGGAGCAAGCTGGTTCTTGTGCTTTACCTTGGTAACGCCAAAACTGGAACCGTCGTCGGTGGGCTTGACAAAGCATGGAATGCCCAGCTGGCGCTCAATGTCGTCCTCGGTGATGGAACGGTCCACATCTTTGAGCAGCAAGATGCTGTCGGCAACCGTAACACCGAAGGAGCGCATGTAATTGTTGAGCATGTACTTGTTGAACGTGAGCGATTCAACCAGCACGTTACTAGTGGAGTAGGGGAGTCTCAGCAGGTCGAAATAACCTTGCAAGATACCATTCTCGCCTGGAGTGCCGTGGATGGTGATGTAGGCATAGTCGAAGGTGGTTTTCTCTCCATTAATCTTGAATGAAAAGTCGTTCTTGTCGATGGGCGCGAGACTGCCGTCGTGAAGATTTACGTGCCAGTCATGGCCTCTAATAACAACAATGTGAACATTATAGCGGTTGCGGTCAAACCAGCTATATAATCCTTGTGCCGAACGCAACGACACTTCATGCTCCGATGAGTCTCCACCACACACGATGGCTATATCTCTTTTGGTTTTCTTCATTATGATATTGTTCTGTGAATAATTTAATTGCAAAGGTACTATTCCCAGCGTGATTTACCAAATTTTCCTCTAAAATCGCAACATATATCCAACGATTATGCTTAACTTTGTGGCAATAAAACAAGATTAATCATGACTATTCAAGAACTTTACTCAATCTATAAGAAGCATCCAGTTATCACTACCGATAGTCGCAACTGCCCTGAGGGTAGCATGTTCTTTGCGCTCAAGGGTGAGTCGTTCGATGGCAATAAATTTGCTACTCAAGCACTCGGTAAAGGATGCGCATGGGCGGTGGTGGATGATTTGCAGGTCTATGGCGAGGCTACTGAGACGGGGCTTTCGGCACGCATGGTGCTGGTGCCCGATGTGCTTCAGGCATTCAAGGACCTAGCACGTGAACATCGACGCCAGTTTAATATCCCTGTAGTGGGCATTACTGGCACTAATGGTAAAACCACTACCAAGGAGCTCGTGCGAACTGTGCTGGCTCAAAAGTATAACGTAATGGCTACCGAGGGCAATTTCAACAACGATGTGGGTGTGCCCAAGACTCTGTTTCGTCTTTCACCAGAGCATGAGATTGCAGTGGTAGAGATGGGGGCTAGTCATCCTGGCGACATTAAGACGCTTGCCGAGACTGCCGAACCTACTTGCGGACTGATAACAAACGTGGGAAAGGCTCATCTGCAGGGATTTGGCTCGCTTCAAGGTGTGATAAAAACTAAAGGCGAACTCTATGATAACCTGGTAACACGCGATGGTAGCGTGATTTTTGTTAATGCCGACAATGATTACCTCACAGCCATCCTGCCGCAAGGGGTGACACTGGTACAATATGCCCAACACTCTAGCAACGAGAATGTTAATGTGCAAGGAGAAATAGTGGCTTGCGACCCGTTCTTGAGATTGAGATGGCGTGAAGCGCGAGGCGACTGGCATGAAGTTGCTACTCATCTCATTGGCAGCTATAATCTCGACAATGTTCTTGCCGCTGTGACTGTGGGGCTACACTTTGATGTTGAGCCACAAGCCATTTGCCAAGCCATTGCTGGATATGTGCCGTCTAACAACCGTTCGCAGCTCACTCACACCGCTACCAATCACCTCATTGTGGATGCTTACAATGCTAACCCCACCTCGATGGCGGCAGCTCTCGATAACTTTTCTATAATGAAAGTGTCGCCCAAGATGGCTATCCTGGGCGAGATGCGTGAACTGGGTGAAAGCAGCCGCGAGGAGCACATGAAGCTCGTGGAGCGACTCAAGCGGTGTGGCTTTGACCAAGTGTGGCTTGTGGGGAAGGAATTTGATGATATTCCATGCGATGGATTCCGCAAGTTTGACGATGTTGAGCAAGTGAAAGCGGCTCTTATCGAGCAACCGGTGCATGGTCACTACATCCTTATCAAGGGCTCTAACGGAAATCGACTGTTCCTTCTGCCTGAGGTGCTATAAGCTTTCTATAAGATTTGTAATAGATTGAACAAATCAATATCCCAAGTTTTCACCCACAAGAACTACCTTGTGGCGATTGCCGTTGCGGCTATTGCGAAGCAGGTGAATATAGCTGCAGATGCTCTCGGGGCTATTGCAGTTGTGGCACACGCCATCATTGTGGCATGGGGTGCTGATGTCGAAACGCTGAGCATTGATGGGCGACGCGGTGCTACGAGCACGAGAAATTGCATCTTGCACTGTCGCTGCCACCTTGTTTAGCCCAATGACAAAGATTACCATTCGTGGTCCCCAAGTGATAGCAGCCACGCGGTTGCCGTTACCGTCAATGTTCACGATCACACCATCTTCCGAGATGGCATTGGCGCTTGACAAATACACGTCGGCACTGAAGGCCTTCAGGTACATCTGTTGCTTTTCCTGGGCATCTTCCACCATGTCGCGATCGAGGACTTCAAGAGTGCCACGCTCTCGCAAGGCTTGGGGCAGTCCCATGTCGCGAATGGTCATTGAGCCTCCCCAGGTCACACTACTGCCGTCGGCAATGAGCGCCTGCACTTGAGCCACTGCGTCTTGAGCGGTGGGGCAGTAGAACGCCTCCATGTTGCGACGACGCAAATTTTTAATCATTTTCTCAGCAAGGAGCTGGTTGCGTTTCTCGATAGGTGTCATGATATCTTTAGTTGTTTAATTAAAAAAGTTTCGCAATATTCTCGGTCATCATTTTAACCGACATAGCTAGCAAAATTATACCAAAAAACTTGCGCAGGAAGAATATTCCTCCTTCGCCTAGCAGGCGTTGAACCTTAGTGGTGGACTTAATTACGATAAACACCCACAACATGTTGATGGCTAGTCC
>REGX01267084.1_pt1 | contig 13956 bp, 15 predicted proteins | sample 2276321 | NCBI WGS metagenome assembly REGX01 (sample SAMN08335021, study PRJNA423103) | bovine gut metagenome | biome: bovine gut metagenome; feature: rumen; material: feed digesta; isolation source: rumen digesta from from 15 high feed efficiency cows and 15 low feed... | host: Bos taurus ... | reverse complement strand
CCCGACCTTGGCAAGGTCGTGCTCTACCAACTGAGCTATTGCCGCATGATTTGTAAAACGAATGCAAAGATAAGTCTAATTATCCGAATTTCCAAAAAAATAGCACTTTTTTTTGGATAAAACTTTTAATTATGTACTTCAAGTAGGGTTCCTCGACCTTGATAGCCGACATAATAGCGCATCAAAGCATCTCCATTTTCACCTTCTAATATGGCTGATGTATTTAGGTCGTATACTCTTTGGCATTGGTTGCATTTTACTTTTGCGCTTTTTTCTACCCATGAAAGTTCAGGTGTATTGCTGCAGTTAGGACAAGTGCCATCAAAGGCTTGAATGCCATAGAAAGTGGTCTGACCAATAATAATGAGATTCTTGGCTCCGAGATTAATACCCATATTTGAATAGTATTGTTTTTCTATCTCGTTGCTCAGAATTATAGTTTCAGATTTATTTTGCTGATTAGTAGCATTCATGCGATAGCCACCATTTAAGGAAGATAGGCTTACTTTTACAAAGGTTTGAGGTTGATCGAGACTTTCTACCAGCATACATGTAGTATGATATTCGGTGTAAAGTCTAAAAGAGCAAGCATATTTTCTGCTGATATAGCTTTCAGCTTCGCAGCTAATCAGCAGAAAATAGCAACAAATTGCAAGTGCAATCTGAATTCCTGTTCTTTTCATTATTTCAAAAGAGCTTTTTCGGCATCTTCTACTCTTTCAAAGTGGAAACCCTTGATGTTTTCGTCCATCAATTCCTGGATCTTGTCATTGCAGAGATTTCCGATAGAGCCTTCATGTGTATGATGGATGTTCTTGTCGGCTTTGAATGTGCCAGCTTCGATTTCCAGTCCTACCTTCTTGTATGCATCTCTGAAAGGTGTACCTGAAGCTGCGAGCTTGTTAACCTCTTCTACAGAGAACATAGGGTCATACATAGGGTTGTCGAGGATATTCTCGTTAACCTCCATCTTGTTGATGATGTATGCAGCCATCTGCAGACAGTCTTCAAGTTCGTCGAATGCTGGAAGGAATACTTCTTTGATCATCTGCAGATCGCGGAAATATCCACAAGGCAGGTTGTTCATCATCAGCATTACCTGCTGAGGAAGTCCCTGTAACTTATTGCTCTTGGCACGGATCAACTCAAATACATCTGGGTTTTTCTTATGAGGCATGATACTTGAACCTGTAGTACATTCCTTTGGCAGTTTTACAAAGCCAAAGTTTTGACAGTTAAACATACATGCGTCAAATGCCATTTTGGCGATAGTTCCAGCTACAGTTGCTAATGCGAAAGCTACATTGCGCTCCATCTTTCCACGGCCCATCTGTGCATAGACTACATTGTAGTCCATAGAATCAAAGCCTAATAGCTTTGTGGTAAGCGAGCGATTAAGAGGGAAACTGCTACCATAACCAGCTGCACTACCCAGAGGGTTTCTGTTGGTCATCTTGTAGCCAGCCTGCAAGAATAGCATATCGTCTACAAGACTTTCAGCATAAGCTCCAAACCACAGTCCAAAGCTAGATGGCATAGCAATCTGAAGATGTGTGTATCCTGGCATCAATACATCCTTGTACTGATTGCTCTTCTGGATCAGTTCGTCAAAGAGAATTTTGACATGCTCCACAACTTCCTTCAACTCATGGCGAGTAAATAGCTTCAAGTCGAGCAGTACCTGATCGTTACGGCTTCTTCCTGAATGGATTTTCTTGCCAATATCGCCAAGTTTGCGAGTAAGCATTAATTCTACTTGTGAATGTACGTCTTCTACGTCATCTTCAATCTTGAATTCGCCTCTTTCGCAAATAGCATAGATGTTTTTTAATTCTGCCAGAAGTTTCTCGAGCTCGTCTTTTTCAAGAAGGCCGATAGACTCAAGCATAGTGATGTGGGCCATAGAGCCGATCACATCATATTTAGCAAGATAAAGGTCCATTTCGCGGTCACGACCTACGGTGAAACGCTCTATCTCATGATTCACTTCGAAGTTTTTTTCCCAAAGTTTGTTTGCCATAAGTATAAAATCTCTCTTAAATCTTTCTTAATCTTCGTAAGGAATAATAGCCAGAATATCAGCTATTTTCTCCAAAGCCTCTTGTAATGGCTTTGATACCATACCCTTGATAAATGGGTTAAGGTCTGCTTTGATAGTAAGCTTCATCTTGCTTGAAGATTCGCTTACAGGCAGTATCTGAATCCAGAAGTTGAAAGGTACAGGACTGTTTTCTGTTTCGAATTTAATTTCCTTTGGCTCAGTACGGTCGATGATTCTCATCTTGATTTCACCAGCCATTGGTGCTTCGATAGAGATGCTGTCACTGTCGAATTTCAGATTTTTAATCTTGTCTTCTGGTAGTTTATCTTTTATGCGATTGATATTGTTCAGATCGCTTAATGTACGATAAACAGATTCCTGTTTGTGAGGAATCTGTTTTATAGGGCTTTCAAATGTTGACATTATTTATTCCAGTTAGCTGGATCCTTGCGCCATGCATGTAGTACTTCTACATCTTCCTGTGCAATGTATCCGGTTTCTAAAGCTTGTGCTACTACGTGATCGTAATCGGTAAGTGTTGCAAGTTTTACGTTGGCATTCTTGAATGCTTCCTCTGCTACAGGGAAACCGTAGGTGTAAGATGCTACCATACCAATAACTTCACAACCATCCTTGCGGATAGCTTCTACTGCTTTCAGTGAAGACATACCTGTAGAGATCAGATCTTCAACTACAACAACCTTCATGCCTGGCTTGAGTTCGCCTTCGATCAGGTTCTCTAGTCCATGGTCTTTTGGTTTGCTTCTAACGTATACGAAAGGCAAGTGAAGTTCTTCTGCTACTAAAGCACCCTGAGCGATAGCTCCTGTGGCAACACCAGCTACAGCGTCAGCCTCTGGGAAGTTCTCGATAACAGCCTGAGTAAGTTCGAGTTTTACATAGCTGCGGAGATTAGGATAAGACAAAGTCTTACGATTGTCGCAATAGAAAGGAGACTTCCAACCAGATGCCCATGTGAATGGATTGTTAGGCTGAAGTTTGATAGCCTTTACCTTCAATAATTTCTCTGCAAATACCTTTTTTAATTGATCCATGATGATTAAATGATGAATTATATAAATATATTCGTGCAAATATACTAACTTTTGGCGAAACCGAGCGATAAAACACTTATTTTAACATCGCTTGCCTTAATAAGTTCTTCTCCGCAAGATATACATGTAGCTCCGGTTGTTACTACATCGTCAATAATTAATACATGTTTGCCTGCTATTTTCTCTCCGTTGGTCAGTTCAAATACGTTGCTTACATTGTCGTTTCTCTGCCAGCGGTTTTTGTGTGTCTGACTTTCCTCGAAAGTCTTTCTTCTTACCACGTTATCTGCAATTTCGAGGTTAGGAATTACAGAGGCTATTCCCTTGGCAATTTCCATACTCTGATTATATCCTCTCTGTCGTAATCTTTTTTTAGCCAGTGGAATAGGGATAATGTAGTCGATACCTTCAAAGAATCCATGCTTTTGAAATTCCAGGGCAGTCATCTTGCCCATGATTCTTCCTGCTTCAGGATGTCCATGGTATTTCAGGGCATAGAGTATCTTGCTTGGGTCGGCGTGCGACTGATAGTAGAATAAGGCAGCTGCACGTTCGATGGGTAGTCTCTTCCAGAAGCATTTTGCCATCTCGTTTTCGTAAGGATCTTTTGCAAAATTTGTTCTTGGAAGTGAAAGATTGCATGATACGCAGATCATCTCCTCGTCAGGAGCGAGTCTTTTTCCGCACATCATGCAGGCTTTAGGTGCTATCAGGTTGATGATTCTTTCTAAAAGACTAGTCATAAGAATTTAAAAATCATCATTTTCTTCCATGTAGTCCATGTCTGAATTCAGACATTTCTGTATGATTCTCATATCAAATCCTCTTCCCAAGGCAAATCTTATCAGCTTCATATTTTTCTCGTATTCCGATTTAGCCTTCACTGATTTTTCCTTGCTCTTGAGCAGAGGTCGTAGGATTTCGATATACATTTCATCTTCGATTTCCTCAAAGATAGGATTGTATATATCTCTTGTTATTCTCTTTTTATAGAGTGCCTGCTCTACCTTTCGGCGACCCCATTTATTGTATTTGATTTTATCTTTGATAAAGAATCTGGCGTATCTCTCGTCATCTACGTATTTTTCCTTGATCAGATATTGCATGATGCGAGCTTGTGCTTCTGCAGGAATCTGCCATTTTTCCATTTTCTCTAGCATCTCCTGCGAACAATGTTCGGCAGTCGAGCACATAGCTGTCAGGGCAAATAGTGCTTCTTGTTCTGATTTCTGCTTCATTTTCTTACAGCTTTAGAGAATCTTAGTTTGCCAAATTGATCTTCTATTAATTCGATATCCTGATATCCCAGAGTATCGAGCATTTCTTCCATCTCTTTGGCATAGAGAGGATTGATCTCAAATAGCAGTTGCCCATTGCTGTTCAGAGATTTAGTTCCGTATTCTGCAATAGCGCGATAGAATTTCAGCGGGTCATCATCAGGCACAAACAGTGCAATTTCTGGCTCGTAGTCCAATACATTTTTCGACATATCCTTGGCTTCTTTCTCTGCGATATATGGCGGATTAGATACGATGATGTCAAATTTCTGTCCATCATCTTCTATAGCCAGTGCATTTCTTTTCTCAAAGGTTACTTCTGCTTCTAATAGCTTGGCATTACCCTGAGCTATTCTCAGTGCATCCTCGCTGATATCCCATGCTGTAACCTTGGCCTGAGGATAGTCCAGCGCAGCAGATATGGCGATACATCCACTGCCTGTGCCGATGTCGAGTAGACGATATGGCTTATCCATTGCTAATAAGGGTATTAGCTCCTCGGTTTCTGGTCTTGGTATTAAGACGCCTGCTTCTACATGGAATGTTCTTCCGTCGAAATCTGCAGCTCCTAATATATATTGTACAGGCTCGCCTTTTTCAAGCCTTACCATAATTTCCTCGAGTGATTGTTGGTCTTCCGCGGATAAATCATTAACTTTGCCGCAAACTATGTCGGTATATGATAATCCGAATTTGATATCAAGCACCATCCTGACGATAGCCTGTGCTTCGCCAAGTTCATAGAGGGGAGTTAATCTTGTGAAAAGTTCGCGATATGTCATAGTGCAAAGGTAAGAAAAATATGGAAATGAACCAAATGGATATCGATGAAAAGTATATGCGTCGATGCATTCAGATAGCGAGCAATGGATTACAGAATGCCAAGCCTAATCCGTCGGTAGGAGCTGTTATTGTTTCTGCTGATGGAAGGATTATAGGCGAAGGCTATACATCGGCTTATGGGGGTGCTCATGGCGAGGTAAATGCCTTTGCTTCTGTGAAATCTGAGGATGAGCATTTGTTGCACGAGGCTACTGTATATGTTTCTCTCGAACCTTGTTCTCATTATGGCCATACACCTCCTTGTTGTGATTTGATTATCAGCAAGGGTGTTAAGCGTGTCGTCTGTGGATGTGTTGATCCTTTTGCCAAGGTGCAGGGTCGGGGTATTAAGAAAATTCGTGAGGCAGGAATTGAGGTTACTGTTGGCGTGCTCGAGAAGGAGAGTATCGCCAGCAATAAGCGATTTATCACTTATAATACCTATCATCGTCCTTATATCATCCTCAAGTGGGCTCAGACTGCCAATGGCTATATGGGTAGTCTTCCTGCAGCTGATGGTTCTTACGATGCTCTTCATATTTCTACGCCTTTTACCTTGATGCTTGTTCATAAGCTCAGAGCTGAGAATGATGCGATTCTGGTAGGTCGTAATACGGTCGATTTAGATAAGCCTCAGTTGAATGTGAGAGAGTGGAGTGGCAAGAATCCTGATCGTTATATCCTTTCTGCCTCTGGTACAGTGGATATTCCTGGCTTCAAGGTCGAGAAGGATATTCCTTCCTTGCTGGCTCATCTTTACGAGGATAAGAAGCAATCTTTGATCGTAGAGGGTGGTTTGCAGACGCTTCAGAGTTTCATAGATGCTGCTCTTTGGGATGAAATAAGGGTAGAGACTGCTCCTTTTACTGTAGCTGATGGTGTCAAGGCTCCTCAGTTGCCTTCAAGTGCCAGAATAGTTGATAGACAGGAATTTGATAATAATATAATTATAACATACGAAAGATAATATGTCGACAGATAGATTTACCTCGCGATTGAGCGAAAGTGATGATTACAAGCGTACACGTCTTATTCAGAAGATCGAGCATGCTTTAGAGAAAATGACACTAGGCGAGCTAGAAGCCGTAAGTTACGACCTCTTCACCAAAGGATATATCGAAGATATCTGATTTATTTTCTGCCGAAGTCGGCAGGAATTTCACCCCATTTTTTAGTATCCCATTTCAGGATAGGAGTAGTTACATGATGTGTGGCAAGCCAGCGTTCAGCTCTTGCGATAATCTGGTATAGCTGCTCAGTCTTGGCGTTTCGCTCAAGTTTGGTCTTGCATTGTTTTTTGTTTACCCAGATTTGGGCGTTCACGCTATCCGAATAAATAATTTTATCCTTGATGCCTTGTTGCTCCATAAGAGCAAGGGCATGAACAATAGCGAGGAATTCCCCGATATTGTTCGTGCCATGTATTGGTCCATAATGAAATACCTGAGCTCCTGTAGCCAGGTCTATGCATTGATATTCCATAGGTCCAGGATTGCCACTGCAGGCAGCATCCACAGCCCATGCATTGGCCTTTACCTCGTTGGGTAAAGGCAATACTGTATCATGTCGCCAGTCTGGCGGATTCAGGTATTCGTTATTTCTCATATCTTACATTCTCTCAGGTACTTCAATACCGAGAAGTTCCATACCGTTCTTGATGATCTTGGCTACATTTCCTGCGATGACAAGGCGAGTTACCTTCTCTTCTTCCTTCTCAGCATTCAGGATGCTGTAGTCGTGGTAGAACTGGTTGAAGTCCTTGGTCAGCTCGTAGCAGTAGTTTGCAATACCGCCAGGGTTGTAGTTGTTGCCTGCATCCTCTACAGCTGCTTCAAATGCGTTCATCTTCTGGATGAGTTCTACCTCTTTCTCGTTGAGAGGTGCATCTTCGCTGAGGCTTGCTGGGATAGTGATAATCTGGTCAGCTGCCTTGCGCATGATAGAGCGAATACGAGCGTATGTGTACTGGATGAAAGGACCTGTATTTCCATTGAAGTCGATACTCTCTGCTGGGTTGAACATCATGTTCTTGCGAGCATCTACCTTGAGGATGAAGTACTTCAGAGCGCCCATACCTACGATACGTGCGATTTCGTTCTTCTCGTCCTCTGTCATGTCGTTAAACTTACCCAGCTCGTCTGATGTCTTGCGAGCATCGTCTACCATTGATGCTATCAGGTCGTCAGCGTCTACTACAGTTCCCTCACGGCTCTTCATCTTTCCGCTAGGAAGATTTACCATACCGTATGAGAAGTGTACAAGATCCTTACCCCACTTGAAGCCAAGACGGTCGAGGAGGATAGAGAGTACCTGGAAGTGGTAGTTCTGCTCATTACCTACTACGTAGATCATCTTGTCGATAGGGTAGTCCTTGAAGCGCAGGTCGGCTGTACCGATATCCTGTGTCATGTAAACTGATGTACCGTCCTTACGGAGCAACAGCTTCTGGTCAAGGCCTTCGTTGGTAAGGTCAGCCCATACTGAACCATCTTCCTTGCGGAAGAACAAGTCCTTAGCCAGACCTTCTTCTACCTTCTTCTTACCCTCGAGGTAAGTATTGCTCTCGTAGTATATCTTGTCGAAGCTTACGCCCATAGCCTTGTATGTCTCGTCAAAGCCAGCGTAAACCCAATTGTTCATCTTTTCCCAGAGACCGCGGATTTCAGGGTCGCCAGCTTCCCACTTCACGAGCATCTCGTGAGCTTCCTGGATCAGTGGAGACTCTTCCTCAGCCTTCTTCTTGGCAGCTTCCTCGTCAAGACCTTCAGCGATGAATTTCTTCTCGAGCTCAGCGCATTCCTCTTTGTAGTGCTTGTCGAAAGCTACATAGAAGTCACCAATCAGGTGGTCGCCCTTCTTGCCGGTAGATTCAGGAGTGCAGCCTTCGCCCCACTTCATCCATGCCAGCATAGACTTCATGATATGAATACCACGGTCGTTTACAATATTGGTCTTGATTACCTTGTTGCCATTAGCTTCCATGATCTTGGCGATTGACCAGCCAAGCAGGTTGTTGCGCACATGACCAAGGTGAAGAGGCTTGTTGGTGTTAGGTGAAGAATACTCAATCATTACCAGTGGAGAATTCTCGGTAGCTTTCTTCTCACCGAACTTCTCTTCAGCATTGATATCATTGAGCAGGCCTACCCAGGCTGCATTGGCTACTGAGAGATTAAGGAAACCCTTAACCACATTGAATTTCTCTACAGCCTTGCAGTTCTTCTGTAGATACTCACCTAGTTCCTGAGCTGTATCTTCAGGCTTCTTCTTTGATATTTTGAGGAATGGGAATACTACCAGGGTAAGGTTACCCTCGAATGTATCTTTGGTCTTCTGGAGCTGAACCATCTTCTCTGGCACGTCCTGACCATACAATTCCTTTACAGCAGCAATGGCTGCGCTGCTAATTTGGTTTTCAATCTTCATACCGGTATTGTAAAATTCTAGAATTATGGGTGCAAAGGTAGTGAAAATTTTTCAGTTTACGGGACTTGCCCACTGCTTTTTTTAGTTTCTGTCTACTATCTTTCCCTTATAATAGGTGTTTACGCCGTCTGTGGCATATCCGTCACCCTTGTATTCAAAGTTTTTTCCGCTTTGTGCTGTAGGAATGATCTTGCCTTCATAGTAGGCGTGTTTACTGTCTCTGGCATAGCCTCCTCCCAGGTCTTCTGCGCCTTCTGGTGCAGGTGCATGGTTTTTGCTGTATTTTTTGTTTCTGAAGAGTGAGGCTAGTCCGTCTTCTTTGTCGTATTTGCTGTTCTTTTTCTTTTTGATTTTCACCTGAGGCTTTTCTGCTTCTGTTTCGCTCAGTGCATCCTTGAAGTATTCTGCTACCATGTGGGCTACTTCTGCCTGATGATGGCTGAAACCGTGGTCCATACCTTCCATCAAATGGAATTCTGCATGTCTCATCTGCTCTTTAAAGCGTTCTCCATAGGTGTAAGGCACTAGTCTGTCGGCTCTTCCGTGTACGATGTATGCCTTGCCGTAATATTTCATGGCTGTCTCGTAGATAGGCAGGTCTACGGCTGTTCTTACGTAGTTGCCTCCTAGCTTCTTACCGCCCATCAGTTCTATTTCCTCAGGTGGATTCTGTGGGTCATACATCTTGCCAAAGGTGCTGCCTCTCAGCGCATCATCGCGCAGGGCTGCTGCAGGGGCCATAAGTGCGATGGCGGTTATTTTGTCTATGCCTTGTTGTCCTGCTAGCATGACTGTTACTACTCCTCCCTGCGAGTGTCCTGCTACGCCTATCTTTTCTACATAGTCCAGGCTGCTGGCGTATTCCAGTACTTTGGCTGCATCTGTTATCTCGTTAGGTACAGTCATGTCCTGAAATCTGCCTTCGCTATTGCCATGGCCGTTGAAGTCAAATCGTATACTGGCTATTCCTCTGCTCTCCAGACTGTCGGCCAGACTGGTGAGTAGTGGGTCGTTCTTATAGCTCATAAATCCATGGCAGATAATTACCATGTTTACTTTCTGTCCTTTGTTGAGGAGTGGAGTCTGTATGATAGCGTCTAGTTTTCCGTGATCGCCATCTATCTTTACGTTTTCCTGTATGGCCGATGCATCAAGACTTGTCAATGCGATAAGGGCCGTCAAAATAGTCTTTATTATTTTCATAAGCTAGTACTCAATGATGCAAAAGTAATAAAAAAGTTGTAACTTTGCACGGGTGAGTGAAAGAAAAATCATACATGTAGATATGGATGCTTTCTTTGCGAGTGTTGAGCAGAGGGATAATCCTGAACTGAGGGGCAAACCAGTGGCTGTCGGTTTTGATGGCGAGCGTGGTGTTGTTTCTACGGCCAGTTATGAGGCTCGTAAGTATGGTGTTCGCTCAGCTATGGCCATGTCTATTGCCAAGCGTCGATGTCCTGGCCTGATAGTTGTGGGTAGTGGCTATCATCGTTATTCCGAGGTTTCTCAGCAGGTGCACAGTATCTTCCACGATTATACGGATATTATAGAACCTATTAGTCTTGATGAGGCTTTTCTTGATGTTACGCATAATAAGAAGGATATTGCTTTGGCGGTCGATATTGCCAAGGAGATCAAGGCTCGTATTAAGGATGAGTTGAATCTTACAGCCTCTGCTGGTGTATCTTACAATAAGTTTCTGGCCAAGATTGGTTCAGAATACCGTAAACCTGATGGGCTGTGTACGATTCATCCTGACAAGGCGCTCGAATTTGTGGCCAAGTTGCCTATCGAGGATTTCTGGGGTGTAGGTCCTAAGACGGCTCAGCGTATGCACAAGATGGGTATTTTTACGGGGGCTGATCTTCGTGCTGTTTCTTTGCAGCATCTTACTGAGGTTTTTGGCAAGGCTGGCCCTGTCTTCTATAATTTTGCCCGAGGTATTGACGATCGCCCGGTCATTGTAGAAAGAGTTAGGAAATCAGTGGGTTGCGAGAATACTTTTCTCTCGGATATCAGTATTCGCTCTACGGTCATTATTGAGTTGTATCATACGGTCTTAGAGTTGGTTCGCCGTATAGAGAAGGATAAGTTTGAGGGCAAGACGCTCACCTTGAAAATCAAGTATGGCGACTTTACTCAGATTACCCGAAGTCTTACTCAGAAGAAAGTCTTGAAGGATAAAGATACCATTCTTCCTCTCGCCAAACAGTTGCTCCAGCTGATAGAATACGATGCTAATCATCCTATCCGCCTGATGGGCCTTTCTGTCTCTAATCCTCGCGAGGATGATATAGAGAATAGTGGCCCAGAATGGATAGAAGGGTATCTCGAGTTCAGAGATTAGTCTTCTTTCTCCTGATGTGAGGCATAGATGCGGGCTATGATAGCGCCGCTCAGATTATGCCATACCGAGAAGATTGCGCCTGGTACAGTGGCCATTGGGTACATGGCAAAGTGTACTGTAGCCAGCGATGAGGCTAGTCCTGAGTTTTGCATACCTACCTCTATGCTTATCGCCGAACGTTTCTTGTGCGACAGTCCAAATAGTTTTCCTACCATATATCCCAGTGATAGCCCGCACATATTATGCAGCATCACCACAAGGATGATCAAGGCTCCTCCTACCAGTAGCTTGGATGAATTGGCTGCTACAATACAGCCTACTATCAGTGCTACCATCGTTGATGAGAAGGCTGGCAGATATGGGGTAGTCTTCTGGGTGAATGTTGGCAGATATTTCTGCACCAGAAATCCTACGATAATCGGCAGAATCACTACTTCTACAATGCTGATAAACATGCCCATTGCATCTACATCTACTCTTGCTCCTGCAAATGCCAGGGTGAGCAGAGGGGTGAGGAATGGTGCAAGTACCGTACTTACAGCCGTCATACCTACCGATAGTGCCAGATCGCCTTTGGCCAGATAAGTCATTACATTCGAGGCTGTTCCGCCAGGACAACAGCCCACCAGAATTACTCCGATAGCCAGTTCGTCAGGCAGTCCGAAAGCCTTGGATAATGCCCATGCGATAGTAGGCATAATAGTGAATTGCGCAATACTACCCGTAATTACATCCTTAGGTCGCGAGAATACGATCTTGAAGTCGTTAGGATTAAGTGTAAGACCCATGCCAAACATCACAAGTCCGAGCATAGGCGATATCCATGCCGTCTTACACCAGCTGAAAGTATCTGGAATAAAAAGCGCCAGTGCAGCCACAATTACCACAATAGCCGCCATGTGCTTACTAATCAAATTACAAATCGTATTCACAATTACTAATTTCTAATTCCTAATTATTAATTAATTCAATGTAGTCCCACAACTTCTTATAGAAAGGATGCTTGGTCAGTGTATCTTTACTTCCCAGAATAATCAGCTTCATTCTGGCGCGAGTAATCGCCACATTCATTCTTCTCAAGTCGCGCAGGAATCCTATTTGTCCTTCATCGTTAGAGCGAACCATAGATATCAGTATCACGTCGCGCTCCTGCCCCTGAAAACCGTCCACCGTATTTACAGTAATCAGTCGGCGGTAAGACTTAAAGAATTCGCGTTTGCGGATAAGTTTTCTAAGATACTGTACCTGAGCACGATAAGGCGAAATAATACCCACGTCGATACTCTCGTCGAGAATGCGCTGCTTACCTATCTTGCTGAAATATTTCTCCAGAGTATCCAGTGTCAGCTCAGCCTCGTCCTTATTCACACGTCCAAACGATTCCCCCACAAAAGTCTCCTTGAAATCAGTCTCACGAGAGTCCAGCAAGCCCTCTCCCTGAAGGGGAGAGCGGGGAGAGAGGTCCGAAGTCTCTTCATCATCCACCCACATAATCGGATTATCATAATCCAGAATTCCTCGGTATTTGATCTGAGGCGCAGTTTCTACCATCCCATGATAGAAATAATCGCTCGAGAATCGCATAATCTGCTCATTCATACGATATTGCACCTTCAGCAGCGTTACCACCTCAGGCTTATTTTCCACGATTCTCTCCATCAGCGTCTTGCCCAGACCAGCCTTCATGGCGGCTATACTCTTCACGGTAGGAGGCAGCTGACAGTGATCGCCGGCAAGGATTACGCGTGTAGCTCGTCGGATAGGTATCCAGCAGGCAGCTTCTAGCGCCTGTGCAGCTTCGTCGATAAATAGTGTGCCGAATTTCTGACCTTCCAGTATGCGATTGGCCGAACCAACTAGTGTTGAGGCTATTACGCGAGCTTCGCCAAAGAGTTCTGCGTTGATACGAATCTCTATTTCTGTAGCTCTCGACTTTAGTCTCTCCAGTTTCTGGTGATAGCCGTCGCTTCTCTTCTTGCCTCTGCGCAACTCTCTGATAGCCTTGCGTATAGCCCACAGCTGAGGATAGTCAGCATGAGCCTCAAATCTGCGCTCATAGGTAAACGAGAGCATTTTATCATTTACCTTGGTAGGATTTCCAATGCGCAATACGTTGATGCCTCGGTCTACCAGTTTCTCGCATATCCAGTCTACCGCCATATTACTCTGTGCACATACAAGTACCTGATTTTCACGCATCAGCGTCTCGTTGATAGCCTCTACCAGCGTAGTGGTCTTTCCTGTGCCTGGAGGACCATGCACCACCTCAACATCCTTGGCCCACATCACCTCGTTCACCGCCTTCTCCTGCGAAGGATTCAGCCATGGAAACTTAGTAGGTTCAAACGAGAAGCGCTGAGGCTTCATCTTCGAGTAGAACAGGTCGCGCAGATAAGCTATACGATTATTTTTGGCCTTGATCGCACGGTCGAGCGCCTCAAACATCAATTTATAGCTGGTTTCATCAAAGAAGAGCTGAATACCCACCGCATTCTCGCAGCTCTGAACGTCGATAATATGCCCATTATCAGGCACAACGATCACCATTCGGTCACCGTCAACATAGCTGACAGTACCCGAGAAATTAAAATAGGAAATCTTATCGTCTTTGCACTGGAAGAAGGCCATAGGCCGTCCGAATTCGAAGTTATGCTCAATTTCCTCATCGCTCGTACGATACACCTCTAAAGTCATCTGATTGAGCGAGTTATAATAGCTTTTACCTATTTTGAGAGGAAACCATGCATCACCCCTTTTCACCTTTCTCTGCAAACCCATAGCTTCGGTTTGCTTTCTGAAGGCCTCTTTTTCGGCGTAATACTCCATCTGCAGGAGCATCCTCTGCCTTTGCAATGCTTGTATAGGAGATTCTTGCTGCACCATAATTGCATGCAAAGATACAAAATAATTAGTAATTAGGAATTAGAAATTAGTAATTACATTTAAATTAGTAATTAGGAATTAGAAAGTAGTAATTGTGATTAGTAT
>REGX01417847.1_pt1 | contig 14188 bp, 9 predicted proteins | sample 2276321 | NCBI WGS metagenome assembly REGX01 (sample SAMN08335021, study PRJNA423103) | bovine gut metagenome | biome: bovine gut metagenome; feature: rumen; material: feed digesta; isolation source: rumen digesta from from 15 high feed efficiency cows and 15 low feed... | host: Bos taurus ... | reverse complement strand
CACTGGTACTGGTTCCAGATATTAACCATACAGTCGAGCTTATCGTTACCTGAATTTACAGTGTAGATATTAAGCAGATTATCCCAATAAGCATGGAGCTCAGCAAATGCCTTGTCAACTTTCTCTGTTGTGTTGAAAGCTTCGATCATTGCATAAGCCTTGTCTTTATTGATTACCATCTGCTTGCCATCCTGGTCAGACAGGTTGCCTTCTGGAGTTCTCCATTTTTCTTCCTGCTTGTTCTCAACATATCCAAGAACGAAAATAAGATCCTTGCTCTCACCTGGTTTCAATTCAACCTCGATATAATGAGAAGCGATAGGACTCCAACCGTGAGCCCAACTGTTGCGAGGCTTACCTTCAGCTACAGCGTCTGGCATAGATTTCTCGCTATATAGACCTACAAATGTCTCTCTGTCAGTGTCGTATCCCTGGATAGGCACGTTTACGCTATAGAAAGAATAGTGATTTCTACGCTCACGGTATTCTGTCTTGTGGTAAATAACAGAACCTTCAATCTCTACTTCACCAGTAGAGAAGTTTCTCTGGAAATTCTCGCCATCAGTAGCACCATTCCACAAGCACCACTCCTGGAAAGAGAACAACTTCAGAGTCTTGGTCTCGTTACCTAGGTTCTTCAGTGTCATTTTCTGTACTTCTCCCCATGTTTTCAAAGGAACAAAGAAGAGTACACTTGCCTCGATATCATTCTTTCTACCAGTAACGCGAGTATAGCTCATACCATGGCGGCACTCATAGAAATCAAGTGGTGTACGGCAAGGCTTCCAACCTGGATTCCATACAGTATCACCATCTTTAATATAGAAATATCTACCATCATTATCCATAGGAACGCTGTTGTAGCGATAACGGGTAATGCGGCGGAACTTAGCGTCAAGATAAAAACTGTAACCACCAGCAGTATTGCTGATAAGTGAGAAGAAGTCTTCGTTACCTAAATAGTTAATCCAAGGCCATGGAGTCTTCGGATCAGTAATCACATATTCGCGATTCTCGTCGTCGAAGTGACCATATCTTTTCTCTGTCATATTATATAAGTTAGTATTTTAATAATGTTTTATAAAAGCAAAGTTAGTAAAAAATGAATAGGGAAATATCTAATTAGGAATATATTTGCTATCTTTGCAAATATAGTATCTTATGTTTGCAAAAAAAGTATCAATTTCCCAAATATGAAGAAACTTTTTAACTTAATTATATTGCTTGTTGTGGCCTTTCCTTTTATGTCTAAGGCCGATAATTATAAATCTCTTTGGAAACAAGCTCAGATGGCTTCTGAAAAGGATCAACCTCGTACCGAGATTGGTATTTTAAAGAAGATCGCTAATATGGCAGAAAGTAGACACGATTATGGACAACTGCTTGCTGCTGAGTCTCGTACGATTTCTTTATGGGGAGAAATCTCTTCCGATTCTCTGCTTCTTCATGTTCTTGAAATGGAAAAGAAAGCTATGCTCGCAGAGAAAAAAGATAAAGTGCTGGCTTCTGTATATTATGCTGTAATAGGAAAATTTTACAAGGATAATTACAGTTTTAGTAAGCAAAATGATAGTACAGCCGACCAATATTTTATTAAGGCATTAAAGTATCCAGAACTATTGGCTCTGCAGAAGAGTGTTAAGTACAATCCTATCATTGTTAAGGGACGAACTGGTTATCTTTATAATAATGATTTGCTACATGTAATCGGTTATGAGAGTGAGAATTATAAACTTATACATGATTATTATGTGAAAGTTGGTAATCGTCGTTCTGCTTGTATTTCTGCTCAGGATATGTTGAGCAATGAATATGAAAAAGCGTCTTGGAATGAGAAAGATGCCAAAAGATCTAAGATTCTGACTGCAATAGATAGCTGTATACAAGTTTATCAGGACCTTCCAGAAGCAGGAGAACTTGCGATAGCTCATTTTGATTTGATAAGAACTGATGAGAAAGTTTCTGCTAAAGAGAAGATAGAGTATATCGACTATGCCCTGAAGAAATGGGGCACTTGGTTTAGAATGAATGAATTGCGCAATGCAAGAATGCAATTGATTAATCCGATTTTTGAAATATCTATTCCTTATAGAACGACGATACTTCCTGATAGACAATTTGTTTTCTATATTGATAAGGTACGTAATCTCAAGTCCGTAAAACTTACGATATCTCGATTGAAGGCTGATGCTACCACCGATTTACGTATGGATGATGCCAAGCATCTTAATGCGGTTAAGGCATTGGCTTCTTCTACGAATAAGATTGTTCTGACAAAGCAATTTGATGGTATTCCAGATTATCAGGAAGTGAAGGATTCTTTCGTGATAGCAGGTTTGAAACCTGGTGCTTATCTTGTCGAGGCTTCTTCTAGTAATGAAAAAGTAGGAAATGACTATGGAATATTGTATGTGACAGATGTCGCAATGATTTCAGAGAAACTTCCTGAAGAGAAAATGCGATATGCGATTGTTAGTGCAACTACAGGTCAGCCTTTAAAGGGTGCTCATCTTCAGTTGAAAAAAGAAAACCATTTTGGAAAAGCAAGAAAGCCTGAAATTAAAACTTTTACTGCTGACGATAAGGGAGAAGTGATAGTAAGTGCTCCTGGTTTTACTGAAGCGAGAGCCTGGACTGATGATGATAAATATTGTTTGGAGGATCATGCTCGTGGCTATTATACCTATTATGGCCCAAGTAGTACGAATCACATAGCAGAAGTATATACTGATCGTTCGATTTATCGTCCAGGACAGAAAGTACAAGTTGCAGTGATATCTTTTGCTACAGAAAAAGGTAGAGAGTCAAAGGTTGAGGCTAATAAGCAACTATTGCTTTACTTGAATGATGCCAATGGAAAGGAAATCGAGAAGAAGCAGGTTGTTACTGATGAATATGGTACTGCAACTGTAGATTTCCAATTGCCATCGTCTGGATTGACAGGTCGTTATTCTGTTTATACAAATGTTGGTTCTGGCTCTACGTATTTCCAGGTAGATGAATATAAGCGACCTACTTTTGAAGTGAATTTCCCAAAAGTTGATCAGAAATATTCTGTTGGAGATACTATTATTGTCAAGGGTACTGCTAAGACTTATGCAGGTGTTCCTATTCAGGGTGCAAAAGTTAGTTATCGTATTGTTCGTAATCCAAGTTTGTGGTGGAGATCATTCTTGGAGAGTCCGAAAACAGTCAAGGATGATACTACAATTGTTGCTGATGATGGAACATTTTCTGTTGCTATTCCATTAACTGTTGATAATCCTAAGGATAAGCAAGCAAGATTTTATCATTTTTCAGTTACAGCTACAGTTACTGATGTGGCAGGCGAGAGCCATGCTGGAGAATTGACCATTCCTCTTGGAACAAAATCAACGGCTTTTAGTTGTGATTTAGCAGAAAAGATATTAAAAGATAGCTTAAAGACTATCAAGTTTAAGTACTGTAATGCTTCAGGTGTAGATATCCCTGGTGATGTTTCTTTCCGAATTGATGGAGGAAGCGTAATAAAAGCAGAAGCTAATCAAGAAGTTTCTATAGCTTCTTTTTCATTTCTTAGTAGTGGAAAGCATTATCTAGAGGCAATTTGTGGAAACGATACTTTAAAGCAGAACTTTGTTATTTTCTCTATGGAGGATACAAAGCCTGTTGAGGTAACTCATGATTGGTTCTATCAGTCTGCTCGTACTTTTAAAGATAACCATACACCAGTATATATTCAGGTAGGTTCTTCTGATGAGAATGTACACCTATTATATAATGTGTTCTCTGGTAAAAAAATAATAGAGCAAGGCACTTGTGAATTGAGCAACGAATTGCTTACCAAGAAGTTTACTTATCAAGAGGAATACGGTACAGGTCTTCGTGTTACCTTTGCCTGGATAAAAGAAGGTCAGTTCTATACTCATTCTGTCGAAATTCAGCAGCCTGAGCCTGATAAGGAATTGAAACTGGAATGGTCGACATTCCGTGATCATCTTGTTCCTGGACAGAAAGAAACATGGACTTTAAAGATAAAGGATTCCCAAAATAAGCCAGCTAAGGCTCAGATGATGTCTGTATTGTATGATAAGAGTCTTGATCAGTTAGAAAAGCATAGTTGGAATATTGATCTTGGATTATATAATCATATTCCATCAGCTTCATGGGATGCTTTATTCTGCAATACTTCTTTTTCACTTAGCAGAAGACAAGAATATAATTGGCTTAGTTATAAGGATTTGGAATCTGATCATTTTTCATCAGACTTCTTTGATGGAACAGAAGCACTTGCCTTCAGAGAGGAGTCAAATGTAAAATATGCAGCTTCTGTGATTAAAAAAGATGCAATGGTTCTTGCTGCTAAGCCATTGGCTGCGAAACAAACTTTAATGTTCAGAAAGCAACCAGCAAATGATCTTGGCTTGGCTTATGATTCCGAAAATGCTTCGGAAAGTTCAGGAAAGTCTCAATCTTCTGCTTCTGCAAATCAGATGAGAGAGAACTTAAATGAAACAGCGTTCTTCTATCCAAATGTGGAGAGCGATGACGAAGGTAATATTTCCTTGAAGTTTACTCTTCCTGAAAGTCTAACTACTTGGAGATTCATGGGCTTGGCTCATGATAAGGATATGAAGTATGGTATGCTGGAGGGAGAAGCTGTAGCTAGTAAGAAGGTTATGGTTCAGCCTAATATGCCTCGCTTCCTTCGCGAAGGTGATGAGGCTGTTATTGCTTCAAAAGTTACTAATACGACAGAAAAGATACAGAAGGGTACTGCCAAGATTGAATTGATTGATCCTGAAACTAATAAGGTAATCTATACTAAGTCTCAGAAGTATACACTTCAGCCAAATAGTACTCAGTCTATAGCTTTCCCTGTTTCTCAGAAAGAGGGTATCTATATCGCTCGCATTAGTGTTTCTGGTAAGGAATATAGTGATGGCGAGCAGCAGTATCTTGCAGTATTGTCGAATAAGGAATTGGTTCTTAATACACTTCCTGTAACTCTCCATCATAAGGGTGATACTATTATCAGTCTAAGTCAACTCTATGGCAAGCAGAATGGAAAAGTTAATGTGTCTGGATATTATTATTCTACTCCTTCGTGGTTGATGATTCAGTCTTTACCATCTGTTAGCAATCCTAATGAAGATAATGCCATTAGTCTTGCTACGGCATTCTATTCTAACACAATTGCTCGTAGTATTCTTACTTCCAAGCCAATTATCAAACAGGTATTTGAGCAATGGAAACAAGAAAAGGATGGCAGTTCTTTGATGTCGGCACTTGAGAAGAATCAAGATTTGAAGACGCTTGTTCTCAGTGAAACTCCATGGGTAGCAGATGCTGATAAAGAGGCTAGTCAGAAGAAGGAACTCATCAATTATTTCGACGAGAATCTGATTAATAATCGATTGGAAAATCAATATAATAAATTGCGCCAGTTGCAGCATCCTGATGGCTCATTCTCTTGGTGGCCAGGTATGAAAGGCAGTCAATATATGACAGAAGCTGTGGCAGAAATTCTTGTAAGACTGAATGCAATGAGTAGTAGTAAGCAGTTTGCTACGTTATTGGATAAGGCATTCAACTATTTGCAAGGTCAGATCCACACGGAAGTTGCAGAGATGAAAAAGGAAAAGAATCAGAAAAATGTATATGTCAGTGAGTCGGCCTTACATTATTTATATATATTATCTCTTGACGGTAGAAAACTGAATACTCAGGGTGGTCAGGACTACAATTACCTCATCAGCAAACTCGATTTGTCGGGTCGTGGCTATACCATTCTTGGTAAGGCTCGTATGGCTATTGTTCTTGCCAAATGCGGAAAGATGAAAGAAGCTAAAGAGTTCTTGCAGAGTATCAGTGAATATAGCGTATATCGAGAGGATTATGGTCGTTATTACGACGCAAGAAAGGCCTATTACAGTTGGAGCGATTATAAGATTCCTACTGAGGTGGCTGCTATAGAGGCTTATGCTATGCTTGATAAGAAGGGTAATGCTCAGACTATTGAAGAAATGCAAAGATGGCTGCTTCAGCAGAAACGCTCTCAATCCTGGGATACACCTTATAATACTGTAAATGCAGTATCTGCCTTTATGGTTGATGAACATTTCCTTGGTTCAAATGAGGAAACTCTCCCAGTCATTAAGTTTGACAATAAAGATTATACTCTTCCTAAGGCTTCTGTTGGACTTGGCTATTTCAGAATGGATATAGATGGTACTCCAAAGAAGATGTTTGTCAACAAGCCAAATTCTGGTACAAGCTGGGGTGCTATATTTGCTCAGTACCTTCAGGATACCAAGGATGTTGAGGCTGCCTCAAGTGGTATCTCAATTAAGCGTGAAATGCTTGCAGATAAGATGGAAGTCGGCTCAAAAGTCAAGGTGCGTATTACAATTAATTGTGATCGCGATTACGATTTCGTACAGGTTATCGACAAGCGAGCTGCATGCCTCGAACCTGTCAGTCAACTTAGTGGATATCAGTGGGGTAGAGATGGAGGATACTATCTTGCTCCTCGTGATAATTCTACAAATTATTATTTTGATGGACTGTCTAAAGGCGAGCATATCGTAGAAACTGAATACTATATTGACAGAATTGGCGTTTATAATAGTGGTACATGTACTGTGCAGTGTGCTTATGCACCTGAATTCTCTGGTCGCACAACTGCTACAACTCTTAATATTGCGAAATGATGAATAAGAAAGAAATACTAGGATTATTATTCATGGCTCTCCCTTTGAGTTCCATGGGACAATCTCTGACGGCTACTCCCGATCATATTGATTGCGGACAGATTGTTTATCGTCAACCAGTTACAGTAGAATATAAGATAAAGAATACCAGTACTAATGCAGTTACAATAGGTAGTGTACGTTCGAATTGTGGATGTACTACAGCCGATGTAAGATATAAAACAGTTGCTGGAGATGCTACTCTTTCTATACCAGTAACTTTTGATGCTAGACAACTTGGAAGATTCGAGAAGAAGATAGCTATCTATGAGGAAGGAAAGAAAGAACCTTTAATGCTTACTTTGAGCGGAACTGTTGTTCAGTCGATATCTGATTTCGGAGGAAAGTTTGATTATAAGGTGGGTTCTTTTGCAACTGATAAAGATGAATTTGAGTTTGATGATGTCAATCGTGGTGATCGTCCTGTTCTCAAGTTCTATGTTCAGAATACTACCAATAGAGTGCTAGAGCCAGTAATCATGCATCTTCCTGCATGGCTTACTACTCATGTGTCTCCATCTTCTGTAGCTCCAAACCATTCAGCCTTAATCACTCTTACTCTCGATTCTCGTAAGCTTCGTGATTACGGATTGAATCAGACGTCAGTGTTTCTTGGCGATCATCCAGGTGATAATATATCGAACGAAAAGGAAATTAACGTATCTGCCGTCTTGCTTCCTGACTTTGATAAATTGACAGATGCTCAATTGAAAATGGCTCCAAAGATTAAAATGTCAAGTACTACACTTGATCTGGGTAGCTTTGGTGGCAAGAAAAAACTGAAAGGTGAAATCGATATTACCAATGAAGGTCAGACAGAACTTGATATCCAGAATGTTCAGATGTCTACTGTTGGTATGTCGGTCGTATTCAAGAAAACCAAGATAGCTCCAGCCGAGACCGTTAAGATGAAGGTTACTGTGGATGAGACTGAGTTTAAGAAATCGCGTACTCGTCATCCTCGAATTCTCATGATTACCAACGACCCTAAGTTGCCAAAGGTAGTGATAAATATATTAGCAAAATGATAATAGAAATAGATAATGGCAGTGGCTTCTGCTTTGGCGTTACTACTGCCATCAAGAAAGCTGAGGAAGAATTGGCCAATGGCGGTACATTGTATTGCCTGGGTGATATTGTTCATAATGGAATGGAGGTTGATCGCCTCTCTCATAAGGGATTAATTACTATTGATCATGAACAGCTCAAGCAGTTGCATGATGTCAAGGTACTGCTTCGTGCACATGGTGAACCACCTGAGACTTATCAGATAGCTCGAAATAATAATATAGAGATTATCGATGCTACCTGTCCCGTTGTGCTTCAGCTGCAAAAGCGTATCAAGCGCCAGTATGATGATCACAACGAGCAGATTGTTATCTTTGGCAAGAATGGTCATGCCGAGGTGCTTGGACTTGTGGGACAAACAAATAATAGAGCCATTGTCATCGAGAAATTTGAAGATGTTACCCAGTTGGATTTCAATCGTGATATTTTCCTTTATAGTCAGACTACCAAGGGACTTGATGAGTTCCATCGTATCATCGACTATATCCAGGAACATATCTCTCCAGATGCAACATTCCGCAGTTTCGATACCATCTGCCGACAGGTAGCCAATCGAATGCCTAATATTGCCAGCTTTGCCAGCAAGCACGACCTTGTACTTTTTGTGGCAGGTAAGAAGAGTAGTAATGGAAAGGTACTCTTTAAGGAATGCCATAGAGTAAACGCTAACAGCTATCAGATAGAGAGTGCTGATGAGATAAATCTAGACTGGCTTAAGGGAGTTGAAACGATAGGAATATGCGGAGCTACAAGTACCCCTAAGTGGCTGATGGAAGAATGTAGAGATTATATACTGAGGGCTGTGAATTCATAGCCCTCTTTAAAATTCAAAATCCAGACCGTTTCACAACGACCTGGATTCCTACTTAAAAAACAGTAATTAACTCAAAATTTATAATCTATTTCTCTATCCTAATTCTGTTTTAATGCCCCCAATTTCCATTAGAAAACCGAGGTATTAACATAAACAAAAACTTAATCTTTACTTATTGCATTAAACATCATCTTTCTAATTTCTGTTGCAAAGATACAAATAATAATTTAAAATCCAAATTTTTTTTCAGCAAACTGCTTCTTTTACTCAGTAAAACCAAGATTTTTTATATGGATTCTTAAATTTTTTACTTGGATGCAAACTCGTAATGATCCATCAGCCACTTGTTTTGCTCGTCTATAGTCATGTGACTGTTATCAAGCTCCAAAGCATCTTCTGCCTTTTTCAATGGAGAAACCTCACGATGTGTATCGATGTAGTCGCGCTCTTGTACATTCTTCAGAATGTCGGCAAAATCGGCTGGCATACCTTTAGCCTGCAGTTCATCATATCTACGCTGAGCTCTGACTTCAGCACTTGCTGTTACAAAAATCTTTAACTCTGCATTTGGGAATACGGTAGTACCAATGTCTCTTCCGTCCATGACAATACTTTTCTCAATACCCATCTTCTGCTGCTGTTCTACCAAAGCCTCTCTTACGAAAGGAATAGCAGCGATGGGACTTACGTGGCTGCTAACTTCGAGCGAACGAATTTCTTTTTCCACGCATTCACCATTCAGATAAGTATCAGGACGGCCAGTTTCTTTGTTCAACTGGAATGAAATGCTAATATTCTTCATCTCCTTTTCAAGCGATGCAGTATCTACAGTTCCATCTGCATTGATAAGGTTGTTGCGCATGGCAAACAAGGTTACCGAGCGATACATTGCGCCGGTATCTACATAGATATAACCGATCTTCTTGGCGAGATCTTTTGCCATCGTGCTTTTACCGCACGATGAGAAACCATCAATTGCTATAATAATTTTTTTCATAATGTCTGTATTATAAAGTATAGGCAAGATTAATTACCAGACTTGAAGATGAAACATGGTATTTTCCGTATGCAAGATTTACCTTGAATCTGTCGAGATTGATACCACCTCCGAAACTCCATCCTGCGCCATGGCTTGAGCCTTTCTCTTCATCCGATGTTGTAATCGTCATCTGGTCGGCTCTTCTGAAGTTATAACCAGCTCCAAGCCATATCTGGTCGCTCAATATTAAGTCAACACCAACTACGGCATGCTTGAAAAAGCTATAATCCCAATGATTCAGATCTACTAGGGTAGCACTGATACGGAAAGGCATATTTGCAAACTTCTTGGTAAAACCAGCCTGCAGATCGATAGGCATTTTTTCATAAGTCTCATCATAAGCCTTGATTTGACCACCCAGGTTTTTAGCTACAGCCGATATGCTGAATTCCTTTTCAGGATCGTAATAGTTTAATCCCAGATCAATGCCTACACCCATAGAGTTATAATCGCCAATGTATGATGTAATGAATTTGGCAGTAATACCACCCACGATATTTTTGCCAAGTTGATAGGAAAAATAACCGGCAAGTGCAATATCCTTCGCCGAGAATTCACCTATAACCTCATTGCTGGCAGTAGTTTCCTTCATCGTTCCATAATCCATATACTGTCCGCTTACAGCCCACGATGCTTTATCACTAATTACCTGATTATAAGCAGCCGAAAGCGTATTAGCTCCCTGCATATAATTCATGTAGTTGAGATTGATCGTTTGGTTTTCTACTGATGAAAGCAGAGCTGGATTATTGAAGATGAGAGCCTCGTCATCCTCGATAAGTGATATGTTGTCGCCACCCAGAGCTGCCGCATGTGCACTCACCGGGAGTCTCAGGAAATTGTATTCCGTCTGACTTTCCTGAGCCGACAGACACATCGTCGCGAGAGATAACAGAAGGCTAATTCCTACTCTTTTCATTTAACTTTGACTAATTATTTTGCAAAGATACTCCTTTTTCCGCAAAAAAGCGCTACATTTGCATTTGATTTCGTATTGATAACGAAATAATACTTTGAATATTTTAAATTGGAAATTAAGAAATCATATCAGGCTGATCTGGAACATAGGCGAACAACTGCCTTTCTGTTAGGGTTGATCCTTGTGTTCGCAGTGTTGTATGTGGGCTTCGAATACACTTCGGCGCCACCTGATCCATCGGCTCTTGAAGATCTACTTGATGATATGCAGAAAGACCTGGAACTGATGCCTCCTGTAGATAGCAAGGATATGATTTCGGCAGAATCTCCAGCTGCAGCTCCAAAGGCTATTACCACCAAGGTAAAAGAGGTAGAGCATACGGCTGATGAGAATGAAAAGGTGAATCCCAATTCCAATCCACTGCTTGTAGGTGATGGCTCTGGCGAGGTAAAGCAAGCCGAAGTAACTGAGGCTCTGCCACAAACTCCAGCCCAGAATCCTGAGGATAATCCATATCATTTCCGTGTAGTCGAGGAGTTGCCTCAATTCCCAGGTGGATGGGTAGAATTCATGAAATTTCTGAATAAGAATATCAAATATCCTGTTGTTGCACAGAATAAAAAGATACAAGGCAAGGTTGTAGTTTCATTTATTGTGAATAAGGATGGATCGGTTTCGGCCATGAAGGTTTCGCAATCGCTCGACCCTTCACTTGACAGAGAGGCACTTCGGGTTCTCAAGATGATGCCTAAATGGACTCCAGGTCAGGAAAAAGGAAAGCCTTGCCGCACAATGATAGCAATACCTATTAACTTCCAACTGTAAAAACAAAATATCATGTTAACGTCTGAAGAAATTCTAAATCTAGTCAATGATTATCTCGAAGGCTTGAAATACGATCGCAAGCCAGAATCACTTTATGCGCCTGTCAAGTATGTGCTTTCACTTGGAGGTAAGCGTATTCGCCCAGTACTTATGCTAATGGCTTACAATCTGTTTAAGGATCATCCTGAGGATATCTTGATGCCTGCTATTGCTCTTGAAACTTACCATAATTATACCCTTCTGCATGATGACTTGATGGATAATGCCGACTTGCGTCGTGGCCATGAGACAGTTCATAAGAAGTGGGATGCTAATACGGCTATCCTTTCGGGTGATAGTATGCTCGTATTGGCTTATCAGCGTATGTATTCGCAGGTGCCTGATGATAAATTGAGAGATGTAATCGGTCTTTTTACTGAGACTGCTCTTGAGATTGGAGAGGGACAGCAATATGATATGGAATTTGAAACTCGCAATGATGTAAGCGAGGATGAATATATCGAGATGATTCGTCTGAAGACCAGTGTCTTGCTGGCTTGTGCGCTTAAGATAGGAGCTATTCTTGCAGGTGCATCAGAAGAGGACCAGAATAATCTCTATAAGTTTGGCGAGCAAATCGGACTTGCCTTCCAGCTTCAGGATGATTATCTTGATGTATATGGCGATGAGAAAGTATTCGGCAAGGCCATAGGTGGTGATATTACCAGCAATAAGAAGACTTATATGCTCATCAATGCCTATCAGAAGGCTAACGATGCTCAGCGTGCTGAATTACAGAAATGGATTGATGCTAAAGAGTTTAACCGCGCCGAGAAGGTAGCAGCTGTAACTCGTTTATATAATGAAATTGGGATTGATAAGCTGGCTTTGCAGAAGATAGCCTCTTATTTTGAAAGCAGCAAAAAGTATCTGGCTGCTGTAAATGTGAATGATGAGAAAAAGGTTCAGTTGGAAGCCTTTGCGGATAAAATGCTACATAGAAATAAGTAATTATGCCTTACAGAAGATTACCTAAAACGGATGCAGCACGAATGAAAGCGCTCGACACCGTCCTTAATAATAGTGATATCTACACGGTGACCAATCGATTTATCGATATGTCAGTCATTAATGATGCTCAGAGTTGTCGCGAGAAACTCACGGCTGCCTTGAAGCAATATAAAGTAGCTATGGAGGCTCAGAAGGCTCATACGCCAAAACTCCCTAAACTTCTGCACAATGCATCTATGTATATCAGTCATTTTCTTCAGGTATTGATGATGGCTGTAGAACGTGGTGAGATTCGTGAGAATAAATTGCCTTATTATGGACTTGAAGAGGGTGCAAGAGCTTTGCCTCAGATGAATACTGCTGATAGTATCATCGAGTGGGGAGCAAAGGCTATCGAGGGTGAAAAGCAGAGACTGAAGCAAGGCGGACGTCCTATTTATAATCCTACCATTGGTATGGTAAGTACTCATTATGATATCTTCCACGAGGAATTGAAGCAACAGAAATATCTGGTTAGCAGAGTAGGTGATGCCTCTCAGAATCTGGCCGATCTCCGTCCTCATATTGATGAGGTGTTATTAGAGATGTGGAATCAGATAGAGGCACATTTTGCCGAATTGCCTCCTGAGAAGCGATTCAATGCTTGCCGCGAATATGGAGTAGTATATTATTATCGTCGACATGAACCTCACGTTTATTGATACCCATACCCATCTTGATGGCGAAGAGTTTAAGGATGATCTTCGCGAAGTTGTAGAACGTGCCAAGGCTGCTGGTCTTGGCAAGGCTTTTGTGCCAGCAATTGATGCGTCAAGTATCGAGAGCGTACCTCGTATCTGTAGTGAATATCCTGATTTCCTTTATCCTATGATGGGCCTTCAGCCTGAAGAAGTGAAGGAAGATTATAAGGAAGTATTGGCTAAGATGAAGGCAGAACTGGATGCTCATCGTGATAAATATATCGCAGTAGGCGAAGTTGGATTAGATTTTTATTGGAGTCGCGATTTTGAGAAAGAGCAGTTGGATGCTTTTGAAACAGCTATTCAGTGGAGTCTTGAAACTCGTCTGCCATTGATGATACATTGTCGTAAGGCTCAGAATGAATTGCTTAATCTGATGAAGCCTTATCGCGAAGAACTTCCTGGAGGTGTATTCCATTGTTTTACAGGCAATCAGATAGAGGCAGAACGCTATTTGGAATTCGATCGATTTGTACTTGGAATTGGTGGAGTGCTAACTTTCAAGAGCAGTCATCTGCGAGAAGACTTGCCTGCAGTAGTACCATTGAATCGCATTGTATTAGAAACAGATAGTCCATATATGGCTCCTGTTCCAAATAGAGGTAAGAGAAATGAGCCTGCCTTTGTATATGAGGTACTGAAGAAACTGGCAGAGATTTATCAGACTACCGAAGATGAGGTAGCTCGCATTACCAATGAGAATGTCAATCGTGTATTTGAAATCTGATATTTTCAATGATTTTCTTGCAATATCCCGATAATTATATTATCTTTGCACGTCGGAAAAACTGGCTTAGTCCAGTATAAGGAAAGATGCTCGAGTGGTTGAAGAGGCACGCCTGGAAAGCGTGTAAACGCCTAAAGCGTTTCACGGGTTCGAATCCCGTTCTTTCCGCAAAACGTCCCAGCTAAGAGATTAGTTGGGACGTTTTTTGTGGAATAATATCTATACTTTAAATGCCAGTATTACCCCCTATATTTATTTTCAAAACTTATTTTCAAAATTCCTTCATTTTTGGAGATACATACTTGTATATCATTTGATTATCTATGAAGGAACTT
>REGX01332086.1_pt1 | contig 14209 bp, 12 predicted proteins | sample 2276321 | NCBI WGS metagenome assembly REGX01 (sample SAMN08335021, study PRJNA423103) | bovine gut metagenome | biome: bovine gut metagenome; feature: rumen; material: feed digesta; isolation source: rumen digesta from from 15 high feed efficiency cows and 15 low feed... | host: Bos taurus ... | reverse complement strand
TTCAGAACCGGAATCTGACGCTCTATTCAGCTAAGCTACGAAGCCCAGTTACTTAATGTTATGCAAAAGTAACGAATTTATTTTGATTATGCAAATCTAATTTCGATTTATTCTGTAATAATTTACGGCAAATAGTAACGAAATATTAAATCTAGCTTTCATTTTGCAAAAATTCTATCCAATTTGTTTGCACTTTAGTAGAAAAGTGTTACCTTTGTGGCACAAATTTGAAAATAACACATTCGATATATGAGCAATTTGATAAAACCACAGGGTTATAAAGCGCTACTTGATATGCGCCAGACCGAGCAGGGTATTAAGCTGATTAAGGAATTTTTTCAGCAGAATCTTGCTACTGAACTTAGACTTCGTCGCGTTACAGCGCCTTTATTTGTACTCAAAGGTTTAGGTATCAATGATGACCTTAATGGTGTGGAACGTGCAGTTTCTTTCCCTATTAAGGATTTGGGTGATGCTAAAGCTGAAGTGGTTCATTCTCTTGCAAAATGGAAGCGTCTTACTCTGGCAGAGTATCAGATAGAACCTGGTTATGGTATCTATACAGATATGAATGCTATTCGTGCTGACGAGGAACTTGATAATCTTCACTCGCTTTATGTAGACCAGTGGGATTGGGAGGCTGTAGTTACTAAAAAGGACCGTACTATCAAGTTCCTAGAGAATGTTGTTCGTCGTATCTATGCTGCTATTCGTCGCACTGAATATCTTACATGCGAGACCTATCCTCAGATAAAACCATTCCTTCCAGAGGAAATTCATTTTGTCCATGCACAAGATCTGCTTGAAATGTATCCAGACAAAACTCCAAAGGAGCGCGAGGATGCTATTTGTCAGAAGTATGGCGCTGTTTTCATTGAAGGTATAGGCGGAAAATTGAGTGATGGCAAGAAGCACGATGGACGTGCTCCAGACTATGATGATTGGAGTACGGTTGCTGAAAATGGAAAGGCTGGTTTGAATGGAGATATTCTTATTTGGTATCCTATTTTAGGCCGAAGTTTTGAACTGAGCAGTATGGGTATCCGTGTAGATAAAGAAAGTTTGGTTCGTCAACTAAAGCTTGAGGGTAAAGAAAATCGTGAGAAGTTATTCTTCCATCAGCAATTGCTTAACGATAATTTGCCACTGAGTATTGGTGGCGGTATTGGTCAGAGTAGACTTTGTATGGTAATGCTACATAAAGCTCATATCGGAGAAATTCAGGCAAGTATCTGGCCTGATGATATGAGAAAAGAATGTTTAGAAGCAGGAATGCAACTTATTTAAATATAGAAGGTGTATCAATAATAATGATACACCTTTTTATATATATGACTATTTTAATAAAGGATCAATAGTAGCTAGAATTTCAGAACGAGGGATATAGCCACTATTACGCCATCGCTGTTCTCCATTGTTAAATAGAATAAGTGTTGGTACGGATTGTATACGATATTGTGTAGCTATGTCACTTTGTTTGTCGATATCCACTTTGATGATACGGATTTTATCTCCAAGGATATCCTTTACTTCCTCTAATACAGGCTGCATCATTTTGCATGGCTGACACCATGTAGCGAAGAAATCTACTAATACAAGTTTCTCGCAAGTTATTACGTCGTTAAATTTTTCCATATTGTTTTCTGATGTAGGCATATTGTTTTGATATGCCTTGATTTTACAATTTATACATGCCATATTCTAATGTCTTTATCAATTTCTGTTTATAGTTAAATCACTTAGTTAAGTTGCAAAAGTACTAAAAATAGTTGAAAAATACTATGTATTGGAGAAAATTAACTATAAATAGGATTATCCCGTTGTATATAACAGCTAGCACATAATAGGGAGGATTTTAATTAATGAAGCAAAATGTAAGATGTATTCTTAAAATAAATAAGCGAACCTCATGGTCCACTTATTTATGCAAGTCGTAAATCCAAGTCTTTACGTAACTTTTCTATTGCAGGATTTTTCTCACGTAGCTGATCAAAAATCTCTCGTTTGGTGAGAATTTTGCTGACTTCATCGTGTTGAGCTAAACGGAAATTGAATTCAATATGTTCATTGTGAAGTGTTTTGGCTAGTGTTGCACGAATACGATTCTTAATACCGTTCATATCGTCGAGCAGGAATTGGTTGTCTACAATAACTTCTACTTGAGGATATTTTACGATTTTTGGAATCATATTCTTCATACGAGACGATTTTCCAATCATAGATTCTGGCATTCGCTCGCACATCATCATCCATTGCAATTCCAAATCATTTTGAGTGAATTCAGCATTTGCTCTGTTATCGATAGGAGGATTCTCTTTTGTCGATGGATTATTATCTGTGCTGTCGGTATTGTATGTCTTTTGTTTTGGCTTTCTAAGGATATTTTGAAATGTCATACCTATGCTTCCTACTTGAATGTTGGCGGATACCTTAGAATCCTCCTCTTTGGTTGAAGAAGCTGGGCTAGGAATAGATGCAGACTGTTCCTCTTTGGCAGCGATATGCTTTTCTGAGTGATCTGCCAAAGTTTTCTCAGTCCCCGCTACCTGAAGAGCGGGTTTTGACTGAGATGCAATGATTTTCTTAAACAGGATTTTTAATCTATTGGGCGTACGCCCCGCACCAGGAACATCTTTGTCTTCTGGCTGGGTGATTTGAGCAACCTGTATTAAGGTAAGTTCAACAAGCAGGCGCTTGTTGGATGAAGTGCGGTAATGAATATCGCATTCATTCATAATTTTTAAAGCCTTATATAAGAAAGGTGATGGAACTTTTGCTGCTTGCTCTTTATATTTGGCTTTCTGTTGTTCGCTGCGCTCAAGTAGTGGGAGTGTTTGCTCATCCTTTGCCATCATTACATTTCTGACATGACTAGCTAGACCTCCAATTAAATTTCCACCATCGAATCCTTTTGCAAGAAGTCCATTTAGAAGAACCATGATGTCGCTAACTTTGTTGTCCAATGCAAGATCAACAATTTTAAAATAGTTGTCTTCATCGAGCACGTTCAGGTCTTCTATCACTTTTTGGTAAGTAATGTTTCCCTGGCAGAAACTTGCGGCCTGGTCAAATATGCTCAAAGCATCTCGCATACCACCATCTGCTTTCTCTGCAATGACGGCAAGAGCAGAATCTTCGTATGTGACACCTTCCTTATCAGCAACCATCTTTAAGTGATTGATAGTGTTGGAAACAGTCATTCTCTCGAAGTCATAGATCTGACAACGAGATAGGATTGTAGGAAGAATCTTATGCTTTTCGGTAGTGGCAAGTATGAAAATTACATGTGCAGGTGGTTCCTCAAGCGTTTTAAGGAATGCATTGAAGGCTGCAGTAGACAACATGTGTACCTCATCAATAATAAATACTTTATACTTTCCTATCTGTGGAGGTATATGGGTTTGCTCCATTAGGGTTTTAATATTCTCAACGGAGTTGTTGCTGGCAGCATCAAGTTCAAATATATTAAGCGAGCGTCCTTCATTAAATGACTTACAACTTTCGCATGTGTTGCATGCTTCTCCTTCAGCTGTTGGCGTTTCACAGTTGATAGCTTTAGCGAAAATACGCGCACAAGTAGTCTTGCCGACACCACGAGGACCGCAGAATAGATATGCATGTGCAAGTTTCCCACTTTTCACAGCATTCTTCAGCGTTGTAGTAAGGGCACTTTGTCCAACTACCGAATCAAAAGTCATAGGACGGTATTTTCGGGCCGATACGATGTATTCTTCCATATATTCCTTTTTTCTTTGCCTTGCAAAGATACTCAACTTTATTGAAAAAATAGTTGAATTATGATACTTTCTCAATTTTATTTTTTACTTTTGCAATTATAAAAATTGAAAAATGGCAAGTCGCTTGAATGTTATATGGGGCTTTATAGCTCATTATAAGTATCTTATCACTTTTGTGATAGGATTTCTCGTTGTGGGAGTGCTCGATGATAACAGTTTTCGTAAGCGTATCCAATATGAACTGCAGATAAGTGATTTGGAAAATCAGATAGAAAAATATCAGAAGCAGTATCAAGTGGATTCTAAACAGCTTATGGAATTGAGACGTAGTCCTAAAGCAATACAGAAGATAGCGCGTGAACGCTATTTCATGAAGGCTGATAATGAGGATATCTATGTTTTCAGCAGCGATGTGCAGAAAGCTAACGAAGAAAAAGAAAAACAAGAAAATAATGAAGCAACTGACTAAACTGCAAGGCTCTCTCTTCCTGATAGGTGGCCTTTTCATGGTCATCGGTGCAGGGTGTTTCGCCTTTGGATTTATTTATACCAAACTGTTGCAGATAACTTGCTGGATTTTCCTTTTAGGAACTGTTCTTTTCAGTGTTATCCAAGCTATGCAAACCTATGAGGGACAAAGTTTGACAATTCAACGATTGAAGAAAATCCAGTCTTTCGCCGACTTATTCTTTGTACTTTCGGGTATTAATATGGTAGATACTGTGTATCGATTTTTCGAATCTCTATTTGACAACTATGAATCCTATATTACTATATTTTATAATAAATGGGTGGTTTTGTTGTTGATTGCAGCTGTACTAGAATTGTACACTACACATAGAATTTCGTATGAACTGAAAAAGGAAAACTAAAAAAAATCCTAAAAGTTATAAGATATAAATTAAATACCATAAATTTATTTTCGCACATCAATATAAGGTTGTACCTTTGTGTCTAATGATTTGGAAAAACAGCTTATGAATAAAATAATATACGCATTTATCTCTCTTATAGCACTGACTTCATGTGCTAACTCTTATAATATCGCAGGTACATCTAATGTGTCTACGCTTGATGGTAGAAAACTCTACTTGAAAGTAATGAAGGATAATGAAATGAAAAACATTGATTCTTGCGATGTGGTACATGGTCAGTTCCAATTTGCTGGTACGCTTGATTCTGTTAAGATGGCAACAATCTTTATGGATGATGAGAGTGTTATGCCTATTGTTCTTGAAAGTGGAGATATTACAGTAAAACTTGATGATGCACAGCAAGTTGTAAGTGGTAGCCCTCTTAATGATAAGCTGTTTAAATTCTTTAAAAAGTTCAGCCAACTTAAGAATCAGGAAATAGAATTGGTACATAAGCACGACCAGGCTATCATGAATGGTAGTGATATGGATGCTGTAAATAGAAATCTAAATGCTCAGGCCTTAAAGTTGAGTGACCAAGAAGATAAACTCGTCACAAGTTTTGTATGCGAAAACTTTGATAACTGTCTGGGGCCTGGTGTATTCTTTATGGTCACAAATAGTATGCAGTATCCAATGCTTACTCCATGGATTGAGGATATCATGAGTAAGGCTACTGATATTTTTAAAAATGATCCTTATGTTAAGGATTTCTATGCAAAAGCTCAGGAAAACGAAAGTATTATGAATGGAACTCAGGATCCTGCTACTGTGGCGCCTCCTGTTGGTGCAACTCCAGCTCCAGATAATGCTCCGACCCCAAACGAACTTGCTAAACCAGTTGAGCCAACTCAACCATCAGCAGAAAATAAATGAAAACATTAATTAAAGGTGGAATATTAGTAAATGAAGGTCGCTCCTACAAGGGCGACCTTATACTTATTGATGATAGGATTGCTGAGATTACAGATAACGGTGGAATCCACTCCACCTATGATAATATAATTGATGCAACTGGGTGTTATGTACTTCCTGGAGTTATTGATGAGCATGTTCATTTTCGCGAACCAGGATTAGAACGTAAAGCAGATATACAAAGTGAGAGTCGCGCTGCCGCATATGGTGGTGTAACGTCTTTTTTTGATATGCCTAATACAATTCCGCAGACAACAACTCTTGAGGCTCTTGATGATAAGCAGAGTAGAGCAGAACATGCAAGTAGCATAAATTATAGTTTCTTTTATGGTGCTACAAACGAGAACGCAGAATCTTTTTCATCTCTAGATAGACATTCTGTTCCTGGTATAAAGCTCTTTATGGGCGCTAGTACTGGTAATATGCTTGTAGATAGAATGGAGTCTTTGGAGAGAATCTTTAAAAGAGCATCTGAACTTGACCTACCAATTATGACTCATTGTGAAGATACTAATCTTATTAATGAGAATATAGAAAAGGTGAAAGCTAAATATGGGGAAGATCCTGATGTCTTGCTTCATCCTGTTATCCGGGATGAAGATGTATGCTGGAATAGTAGTCGGCTAGCTGTAGAATTAGCTGTTAAGTATGGTACTCAGCTTCATATTGCTCATGTTACCACTGCTAAGGAGTTATCATTGCAATCTAAGGCAGCTAATATTACATTAGAAGCAGTTATTGCACATCTGTTTTTTTCAGATGAAGATTACAAGGAAAAAGGTACTCGTATTAAATGTAATCCTTCTGTTAAGAGCAAAAAGGATCGTGATGAAATTCGAAAAGCTCTTGTTGATGGTAGAATTGCTTGTGTTGGCACAGATCATGCTCCTCATGAATGGAAAGATAAACTGGGCGGTTGTTGTAAAGCTGCCAGTGGGATGCCAATGATTCAATTTTCGCTTGTATCTATGTTGGAACTTGTAGATGAAGGCATCTTAACTATTGAAAAAATGGTAGAATTAATGTCGCATCATCCTGCTGATCTCTTTAAAATTTCAGGTCGTGGATATCTGCGAAAAGGATATAAAGCTGATATTGCGATAGTGAGACCAAATATAGACTGGATGGTAACTAAAGAAGAGATTCAAAGCAAATGTAAATGGAGTCCCATGGAAGGGCATACATTTCATTGGCGAGTTGTTGATACTATTGTTAATGGACACCTTATTTATGATGGAAATTCGTTTGATGATATGTATCATGGAGAGCAGATCCGATTCCGAGAATAGAATTTGCAAATGAGGAAAGTGTTTTCATATGATATCGAAGAAATAGTACCCTACATTAATTGGCTTTATTTTTATCATGCCTGGGACTTAAATGGAAAACCTGAAGACGAAAAGGAAAAGATAAAAGACGAGGCCGAGGGGATGCTAATGTCATGGAATGGAAAATATCATGTCCATGCGATTGTTGGTATATATGATGCTAATAGCGATGGGGATGATCTGCTTATTGGTGACGTACGAATTCCCATGCTTCGACAACAAAAGATTAAGTCGGAAAATGATTATTTCTTGTGTCTTACAGATTTTGTTCGTCCACTGTCTCTGGGGATAAAGGATAAAGTTGGAGTATTCTGTACTTCGGTAGATTCTGAGGTTACAAAATGCTACGAGGAAGATGCTTATAAGCGTATGTTATCACAGGTGTTATGTGATAGGTTGGCGGAAGGTGCAGCCGAAAAACTCCATGAGGATGTGAGACGGATATATTGGGGGTATGCACCAGATGAACATCTTACAATGCAGCAAACACATAATGAAGAGTATCAGGGTATTCGTCCTGCAATAGGATATCCCTCACTACCAGATACTAGCGTAAATTTCATCTTGGATGATTTGTTAGTTATGAAAGACGTAGGAATTCGTCTTACTCAAAGTGGAATGATGAATCCTCATGCCAGTGTAAGTGGTTTTATGTTTTCCCATCCCAAAAGTCGGTATTTTGATTTAGGTCCTATTGGAGAAGATCAACTTCGTGATTATGCTCGTCGTAGAGGATTACCTTTGGAATTGATGCGACGCTTTTTGGAGTCAAGCCTACTAAAGAAATGATAGCAAGAATAATTATACCATTATTACTTTTTATAGTGCTGCCCGATGTCTTTTTCGAGTTGCATTATTTTAAGCGTTGGCAAAAATATACTTGGTGGAAGCGTCTCTTATGGTGGCTTCCTGCTATAGGTATGTTCACTTATAGCGTTAGTCTAGCATGTGTGAAGGATTTTGTGCCTCATGATACTATATGGCTTGAGGTTTATCTTTTTCTTTTTGCTATCTTTATAGTGCCAAAAGTGATGTATTCATCATGTTTGGGTATAGGTTGGCTAGCTAAACGGTATTCCAAAATTACAAGAAACTGGGGGAAACCTATTGGAATACTTATGGGCATAATAATGCCGATAGTATTTATTTATGGGCTGACCAAAGGATTTTCTCGCTTGGAAATCAAGCATATTGATTTGACTGTTAGCAACCTCCCAGAATCTTTTGATGGATATCGCATAGTTCATTTTAGCGATGCTCATGTAGGAACTTTCTCTGGGAGCAGAAAATGGATCTTAAAGAGAGATATTGATAGTATAAATGCTCAGAGTCCGGATTTAATTGTATTTACTGGTGATTTGCAAAATGAAAGCCCTCGAGAATTGTATAGACATCTTGATGTTCTGTTGACATTGAAGGCAAACGATGGTATTTACAGCATCTTGGGAAATCATGATTATAGTAAATACGTTAAACTTGACGATAAGAAGAAGAGAGATAACGAAGAGGAGACACAACGATTTGAACGAGGACTTAACTGGCATCTTTTGATGAATCAGAATAAGATTATCAAGAGAGGAAATGACAGTATTTATATTGCAGGAGTTGAATTTGATGATTCAAAACCTTCTCCTTTTAAAGCAGATGTAGAAAAGACAGTCCAAAATGTACCGGAAAATTCATTCCTTTTGATGCTTTGCCATAATCCTTCTCAATGGGATTCTATGGTATTGCCAAAATCAAATGCACAAGTAACTTTCGCAGGACATACTCATGGTGGTCAGGTGATGCTTTTTGGTATTCGCCCAACAATGCTAAGTTATAAAGAAGATTATGGACTCTTTGAAAAAGATGGTCGTTATCTTGAGGTAACTTCAGGTATAGGAGGTGTAGTTCCATTCAGATTTGGGGCCTCCCCTGAAATTGTAGTAGTAACACTTCATAGACAATAATAACGAATAATTACTTCATTATGAAATACATATATCGAATCTATCAACTGTTTGTCGCAATACCTTTATTTTTGATTGCGAGCGTGTTAGTAGCTTTGACAACTGTAGTAGGGTGTCGATTGGGCAATGGCCATTTTTGGGGATATTATCCTGGTAAAATCTGGTCTTGGTTTACTTGTCACATTTTTCTGCTACCAGTAAAAGTTGAAGGGCGTGAACATTTAAAGCCAGGACAGTCATATGTCTTTGTTGCTAATCATCAAGGAGCTTTTGATATTTTTTTAATCTACGGATTTTTGAATCGTAATTTCAAATGGATGATGAAGAAGGGACTTCGAAAAGTACCTTTTATCGGTGTCGCCTCAGAGTCTGCTCATCATATTTTTGTAGATAAGAGTGGACCTTCAAAGATAAGAAAATCGTATGAGGAAGCACGTACAATCTTGAAAGAAGGTATGTCATTGGTTGTTTTTCCTGAGGGTGCGCGTTCTTTTACTGGACACATGGGTGTTTTTCGTCGTGGTGCTTTTATGCTTGCTGATGAGCTCCAACTTCCAGTTTGCCCACTTACCATCAATGGAAGTTTTAATGTAAAACCTAGAACAAAGGATATTTTCTGGGTTTTCTGGCATCCACTTACACTTACAATCCATGAACCAATAAATCCTATAGGAAAAGGACCAAACAATATTCATAACCAGATGGATAAGAGCTATGAGGCAGTAATGTCTGCTTTAACGCCAGAATATCAGGGATTCGTAGAGAATCCTGATCAATAATACAAAGTATTTTTGTAACTTTGCACCAAAGATAATAGAAAAATGAACGATAGCGATAGCATTGTAATTATTCCTACTTATAACGAGAAGGAAAATATCGAGAAAATAATCAGGGCCGTATTTGGTCTCGAAAAGACTTTTCATATACTTGTAATAGATGATGGCAGCCCTGATGATACTGCTCAGATAGTTCATCATTTGATGGATTCAGAATTCCACGATCGTTTGTTTATCATCGAACGTAGTGGAAAGTTAGGTTTAGGAACAGCTTATATTACAGGTTTTAAGTGGGCACTCGCTCGAAAATATGATTATATTTTCGAGATGGATGCAGACTTTTCTCACGATCCTAATGATCTTCCACGTCTTTATAAGGCAAATCATGATGAAGGAAATGATGTAGCTATAGGGTCTAGGTATGTAAGTGGTGTAAATGTTGTTAATTGGCCTATCGGTCGTGTTTTGATGAGTTATTTCGCCAGTAAATATGTAAGATTCATTACTGGTTTTAAGGTTCATGATACAACAGCAGGCTTTGTTTGTTATAAGCGCCGGGTTTTGGAAACAATACCTTTGGATAAAATACGATTCAAGGGATATGCTTTTCAGATTGAGATGAAGTTTACTTCACACAAAATCGGATTTAAGATAAAGGAAGTTCCAGTTATCTTCGTTAATCGTCGTGAAGGTGTAAGTAAAATGAACGGAGGTATATTTGGCGAAGCTTTCTTTGGAGTTATGCGCTTACGACTTGACGGTTGGTTTAGAAAATATCCTAAGATTTGAAAATAGAAGAAGTAAAAAGATTGTATGGGAAGTTGCCTCAGGCAACTGCCCTTTTAAAATTACTGGAAAAAAAATCGGTAAAGACTATTTTTCTGGAAGGGTTAATGGGGTCAGGTGTCCCTATGCTTTTTTCTTCCATATATAATAAGGTTAAGGGACCAGTAGTTTTTGTTCTTGATGATGCTGATGAGGCTGGATATTTATATCATGATTTAATGCAGATTCTTTCTCCAAAGGAAATTGATGGAGAAGATGGAAAACCATTAGATACATGTGCTTATTTTTTCCCTTCAAGTTATAAACGAGCTGTAAAATACGGTCAGCGTGATAGTGCGAACGAAATACTTCGTACAGAAGTTTTGTCTTGTTTGGCTTCAAGCAAATTGAGTGCTAATCCAGATAAGCCTCTTTATATTGTCACTTATCCAGATGCGCTTTCAGAACTTGTTGTTACCCAGAAAAATCTGGATACTCGACTAATAAAGTTAAAGACGGGCGACCAGGTTGAATTGGTTTCTTTGGAGAAAAAGTTGCGCGAGTTTGGGTTCGAGGAAAAAGATTATGTATATGAACCAGGTCAATTTGCTGTTCGTGGAAGTATTCTTGATGTATACTCCTTTAGTAGTGAATTACCTTTTCGAATTGACTTCTTTGGTGACGAAATAGATACTATTCGCACGTTTGAAGTTCAGGATCAGTTATCAAAAGACAAGAAAACAGAGATAGAGATCGTTCCAGAACTGGCTCAGTTGAAGAGTGATAAGGTGTCTTTTCTATCTTTTATACCTGATAATTCTATTGTAGTCATGAAGGATTTTACATTTATTCATGATCAAATAGACAAAATTTACAAAGAAGGATTCTCAAGTCAGGCTATGACTGAGAGAATGGAAGGAGCTACTGAAGTAGAGCAAGAACAGATAAAGCAAAGTATGAAGAAAGAGACTAATCTTTCTACAGCTACTCAGTTTATATCTGATATTTCTGGTTTATGTCGTGTTGAATTCGGAAATGGAGTCCTTGAAAGAGGAAAGGAACGCGAACAAGGGGTTGATGTCAATACATCTATTGCAAACCTTGAATTTCATGTTAGTCCTCAGCCTTTATTCCATAAGAATTTTAATCTTTTGGCTCAGACGTTGGAAGATTATCACTTGAAAGGATATACCTTATATATATTAGCTGATTCTCAGAAGCAGAATGAGAGATTAAAGGATATTTTTGCAAGTGATGAACTGAAGAAGTATTCTGTAGAATTCCAACCTGTTGAGAATACCATCCATGAAGGTTTCGTTGATGATGATCTAAAAGCATGTTTCTTCACGGATCATCAGATATTTGATAGATTCCATAAATATAATTTGAAGAGCGATAAAGCTCGTGCAGGAAAGATGGCTTTATCAATGAAAGAACTTCAAGAAATGGAGCCAGGAGATTATATTGTTCATGTTGATTTTGGTATTGGTAAGTTTGGAGGCCTGGTAAGAGTTCCTACGGGTGACAGTTACCAGGAGATGATACGCATCATTTATAAGAATAATGATAAAGTTGACGTATCTATTCATTCATTGTATAAAATATCCAAGTATAAAAGAAGTGATGCGGGAGATGCTCCTGCTTTGTCTACTTTGGGCACTGGTGCATGGGATCGTTTAAAAGAGAAAACCAAAAAGCGTATTAAGGATATTGCAAGAGATCTTATCAAACTTTATGCACAAAGGCGACATGAAAAAGGTTTTGCTTTTAGTGTTGATAGCTATATGCAGCATGAGCTTGAGGCCAGTTTCCTATATGAAGATACTCCAGACCAATATAAGGCTACACAGGAGGTGAAATTGGATATGGAGAAGGCAAAACCTATGGATCGACTTGTTTGCGGAGATGTAGGTTTTGGCAAGACCGAAGTGGCTGTTCGCGCAGCATTTAAGGCTGCTTGTGATTCTAAGCAGGTTGCTGTTTTAGTTCCAACTACAGTATTAGCTTTTCAACATTTCCAGACTTTTAGAGATCGCCTAAAGGGTTTGCCTGTCCGAGTTGATTATTTAAGTCGTGCACGTAGCACAAAAGATACCAAGAACGTATTGGCTGATCTTAAAGATGGAAAAATTGATATTATTGTTGGTACTCAGAAATTAATTAGTCAAAGTGTCAAATGGCATGACTTAGGATTGCTTATTATTGACGAGGAACAAAAATTTGGAGTCTCTACAAAGGAGAAACTCAGAAAACTGAAAACTAACGTAGATACTCTTACAATGTCCGCAACTCCTATACCACGTACTTTACAATTCTCATTGATGGGTGCTAGAGATATGAGTATTATGCGTACTCCACCACCAAATAGATATCCTATTCATACAGAAGTTTCAAGTTATAGCCATGAAGTAATAGCTGATGCTATTAACTTTGAGATGAGTAGAAATGGACAGGTGTATTTTGTTAATGATCGTATTAGTAATTTGCCAGAAATAGCTTCCTTGATAACTAAATATGTGCCTGATTGCCGAGTCGCTATTGGTCATGGACAGATGAAACCAGATGAATTGGAGAAGATTGTAATGGGATTCATGAACTATGATTATGATGTTTTGCTTTCTACAACGATTGTCGAGAATGGTATTGATATATCCAATGCCAATACCATTATTATTAACGATGCACATCGTTTTGGATTGAGTGATTTGCATCAGATGCGTGGTAGAGTAGGGCGTAGTAATAAAAAAGCTTTCTGTTATTTGCTTGCTCCTCCAAAAAGTGTTTTGACTCCAGAAGCACGTAGGAGACTTGAGGCTTTGGAGAATTTCTCTGAGTTAGGAAGTGGTTTTAATTTGGCAATGCAGGATCTTGATATTCGTGGAGCTGGTAATCTTTTGGGATCAGAACAAAGTGGATTTATGGAAGATCTTGGCTATGAGACCTATCAGAAAATCCTTAGCCAAGCTATTACTGAGTTAAAAAATGAAGAATTCAGTGATATGTATGCCGATGAGATAACTAATGGAAATCAGCTATCTGGTGATGATTTTGTTGATGATTGTGCTATAGAGAGTGATTTGGAAATGTATTTTCCTGACACCTATGTTCCTGGTAGCAGTGAACGTATGCTGCTATATCGCGAATTGGATAATATTACAGAAGATCGTGATCTTGATGTTTTCCGTAATAATCTTATGGATCGATTTGGACCTATTCCTAAGGAAGGTGAAGAATTGATGCAAGTAGTTCGTCTACGTAGAGTCGGAAAACGCATGGGATGTGAAAAGATAATGCTTAAAACTGGTAGAATGCAAATGCAGTTTGTTAGCAATATTAAGAGTCCTTTCTATCAAAGTAAGGTTTTTGCTGATGTAATATCGTATGTTACTTCCCATGTTAGGCAATGTAGTCTTAAAGAAAAGAACAATAAACGCTATTTAATTATCACAAATGTTACAAGTATAGGTCAAGCTTATCACATTTTAGAATCTGTTTGCGCACACTAATGTAGAAATTTTGGTGTTATTTCCAAAATATTTAAAAAATTATAATCAGAAAAGTGATAGGGTAGTCGTTAAAATTACAGCGTTTGTCGTTGTAAAATTCGTTATTAACAAAAAGTACACCTATTTGTAACAAATTGTACACTACTGAATGAAACATTATTTCTATCTTTGCAATGTCGAAAGAAATAAAGACCAGGGTTCTGATAACACCTTACGGAGAAATGTAAAACGAGATCAGGACTTTGATTAGCATTAGAATAAGTAATAAGATGTTTAATGCGAATAAATTAACTTAAGAGTAGTTAGAAATAACCAC
>REGX01364349.1_pt1 | contig 14239 bp, 13 predicted proteins | sample 2276321 | NCBI WGS metagenome assembly REGX01 (sample SAMN08335021, study PRJNA423103) | bovine gut metagenome | biome: bovine gut metagenome; feature: rumen; material: feed digesta; isolation source: rumen digesta from from 15 high feed efficiency cows and 15 low feed... | host: Bos taurus ... | reverse complement strand
TTTATCGGTATGGGGGTTACCATTGGCGAGGGTGCTGTGGTTGGAGCTAGAGGCTGCGTGTTCAAGGATGTGGCACCCTGGACAGTAGTTGGTGGAAATCCTGCAAAAGAAATTAATAAACGAGTAATCAGAAATAATGCTTAAAAATACAATATCCGCCATCATCCTGACTAAGAATGAGTCGAAGCATCTGCCTCGCTGTATTCAGTCACTTAAGGGTATTTGCGATGATATTGTGGTGGTTGACTGCTTCAGCGACGACAACACTGTCGAGCTGGCCAAGTCCATGGGTGCCAGAGTTTATCAGCATTCATGGAAAAACTATGCCACTCAATTCAACTATGGCGTATATAACTGCGACATTCAGTCGGAATGGATATGGAGAATTGATGCCGACGAGTTCCTCGACAAGGGATTGGGCGAATCGGTTAAGGAGGCTGTTGCCAACTGTGCCGATGACGTGAACGGCATCTACGTGCGCAAGCGTATCGACTTCATGGGCAGGTCGCTGCTTCATGGCGGATGGTATCCATCCTATCACCTGAAGGTTTTCCGCCGCAATCATGGCGACTGCGAGAACCGATGGATGGATGAGCATATCAGAATATTCGATGGAAAAACAATAACAGTTGAGAAAGGCGATCAGGTGGATGCTAATCTCAACGACCTTACCTGGTGGACCGACAAGCATAACGGATATGCAACCCGCGAGATGCTCGACATGCTGCTGATGGAATATGAAATGGATGACAAGGCCAAAGAGGTAAGCCCAAAACTCTTTGGAACAGAGGAACAAAGAAAGCGTTGGCTGAAGTTGAAATACATAAAGTCTCCCCTATTCATCCGTCCATTTATCAATTTCTTCCTTCGCTATGTTTGCAAAGCTGGATTCCTGGATGGCAAGGAAGGTTTTCTTTGGCATACCCTCCAGGGTTTCTGGTATCGCATGCTAGTGGATGCCAAGATCTTTGAGTTCAAGAAGAAGATGGGATACGACAAGGAGAAAATCAAGGAATACCTGAAGACTATTCAATAAAGATGAACTTAAAGACAATTCAATCTAAACTATTCTCAGGATCACAAAGAACCGCAAATATCAAGAAGAATATTTTCGGTCTTTTTGGCTTGAAGGGAATCAGCATACTGGTTTCTTTCCTTGTTGTGCCAATGACTTTGAGCTATGTTGACTCAACAGAATATGGTATCTGGATGACCATCAGCTCTATAGTTATCTGGCTGAACTATTTCGATATGGGAATAGCAAATGGATTCAGAAACAAGTTTGCCGAGGAAATAGCCAGGGAAAATCACGAGGAGGCAAAGAGCTATGTCAGCACTACCTATATCACACTGGCTGCGATCATTGGTATTGTTTACATACCAATGTCTATTATTAATCTTTATTTTTTCAATTGGACTTCCGTTCTAAACCTTGATCCGTCCTACAAATCATCGATAACCACTACAGTACAATATTTGCTGACCTTTATCAGCATCACTTTTGTAACAAAGACCTTCGACAATATTCTAACTTCCATGCAGAAGCCTGCATTAAGTTCTAGCTTGTTCGTTTCTGGACAAGTACTGGGTCTTCTCTGTGTTTTCATCCTTACACATACCACAGAAGGACATTTAGAATATCTTGCTTTAGCATTTAGTGGAGTGCCTTGCATCTTGAACATACTTGTTACGATCTATTCGTTCAAGTTTACCTATTTAAAACGCTATACCCCATCCTTCAAGACCTTCGACTCAAAGAAAATCAAGTCGATCCTGGGATTAGGTATTCAGTTGTTTATAATTTCAATCTCGATGCTTGTAATATTCCAACTTATCAATATCATTTTGACGAGATACTTCGGACCAGTTACCGTTACCCAATATGATGTTTGTTACAAGTATTTTCATATCGTGGCAATGTTGGTGGTAATATTAGTAACCCCTATCTGGTCAGCATTTACAGAAGCATTCACCAAGGGTGACCATCAATGGATGATGAACGCTTTTAAGAAGCTGGACTATGCAAAATACATTCTCATTCCAGTTATAGGCTGTATGGTATTGCTAGCCAATCTGTTTTTCAAATTATGGGTTGGTGATAAAGTTACCATCCCATTGGAAATGACATTATCTATTGCTTGCATGATATACTTCATGGCCTTAGGGCAAATGTATATGTATATGATTAATGGCACTAGCAAATTCAGAGTCCAACTTATAATATATGTAGCTTTTGCTATCATCTCAATTCCTATTATGGTATATTTTGCAAAGATGCAATCCATTATAGGAGTTTGTACTGTTCCAATATTGACCTATGCAGTACAGGCTTTGTTTTGCAGAATTCAAATTCTCAAGCTAATTAAAGGAACAGCCACAGGCATCTGGAATAAATAAATTTATATTTTTGTCAACGATCGGGAACATATTAATCTTTGAACCAGACCTGAAAGGTCATCGCCTGGAGTATGTGCATCATCTCTATTGCGAAGCTGTGAATAGTAATTTGAATTACTATTTTGTATTGTCGGCTGATTTTGAGAAAGTTAAAAACAAATTTGAATGGCAGGACGCTGATAACATAAAGGTTATTTTGTTAGACAAGCTAGAAGAAGATCGTTTTAAGGCAAATGGCTTTTATACAAAATATAAAGTCCTAAATAAATATATTCATATTTGTAAAGCATCAAGAGTATTTTTTATAATGTTGATGCAATATTTGCCAATTATCCCTTTGTTCTTTTTCTCAAAGATAAAGTTTGAAGGCATTATCTACAGAATTTATCTATATGAATGGACAAACTCGAGATTAAAGAAGAAACTCACAGAAGTGCTGAAATGGTTATTCGTTTCAAAATGCAGTTCCATATCAAGAGGATATATTCTAAATGACTCATCTTCGGCTATTTATTTAAATAAAGTATATAGCACTGATAAATTCAGGTATCTTGCCGATCCTTTTACAGAAATTACTTATATAGCAAAAGACAAGCGAGAAGAATTGGGTATAGCGGAAGACAAAAAAATATTCCTGCATTTTGGCGGTCTAACCAAAAGAAAAGGAACCATGGATATTATGAATTCCTTATTCAAGCTAAATGCAGAAGAGAAGCAGGGATACACATTTATCTTTGCAGGTGTAGTTTACAAAGACATAAAAGAGGAATTCTACGAAAAGTATAATAAGCTCAAGGATGCTGTGGATATTCGTATCTTCGACGAATTCTGCAGTTATGAATTCTTGAACGACCTCTGCTATTCATCAGACTGTATTTTGATTCCTTATCACAATACCAACCAAAGCAGCGGTATCATTTCCTATGCAGCCAATTACAACAAACCTGTTATTGGTCCAAAGGGTGGATTACTTGGCAAACTGATTCGGAAATATCATTTAGGAATTACAATTGACATCAAAGATGGTATTCATAAATATTTGGATACTAAATTTCCTATCACCAGCAATCGCTATATTCAGGAACATTCAACTTCTGTATTTTCGAAAGCCATCATAACAGAATTTCAGAAACAATGAGAATAGCCTGCTTACAGCCGGAATATCCGCACTATAGAAACGATTTCTTCAAACTATTACAAAACAAGGTTGAAGTTTTCGATCTCTATGCCTATAACCGAATCAAGGATACAGAAAGCAATGGATTCAAAGTTACAAATAGCACTGTAAAATATATTAAGAATCTACAGATAAAGGGAATTCTTCTTTACAACATCTTTACTTTTATATGTGGTAACTATGACACATTAGTACTGATGCTTAACTTTACCCATCTGTCGACTTGGCTTCTGCTACTGACGAAGATTTTTCACCGTAAAAAAATAATTCTTTGGGGACAGGGTATATCAGTAAAGAGATATCTAAAGGAAGAAAAAAATCCTGACTGGAAACTAAAGCTAATGATTTCACTCGCAGATGGTGTCTGGGTATATATGGATAAAGAATGCGAGCAATGGAGAAAGATATTCCCTAAAAAAAAGATAGTAGCTCTGCACAATACTATTTCGGGGATTGAGGATATAAGTTCCTATCAGTCAATCTTAGCAAAAGAAGCATTGAAGGATAAATACGGGGTTCTACAGAAAACTATCTTTATCTATTGTGCTAGATTTACAAACCCATACAGAAGAGTGGATGTATTGCTTAATACTATCGAGAAACTTGATCCAAGTAAATTCGGTTTCATAATAATCGGTGACGGTACATTGAAGCCTGATTTCTCTAAATACAAGAATGTATATGATTTTGGCGCCGTTTACGACAAAGCCATCAAACAGGATTTATTCACGCTTTCAGACATCTATTTACAACCAGGATGGGTTGGTCTTTCTATTGTTGAAGCAATGGCTTACGGCAAGCCAGTCTTTACACTTGAGAGATCGGAAGAAACTAAACAATGTGTAGAATATTCTTACATAAAGAATGAATATAATGGATTGATTTTCAGAACAGATGAAGAGCTTTTGCTGAAGATCAATTCTTTAAATAATAAAGATATTAGTTTAATGAGTTCCAATGCATATAACTTTGCTTTAAACTTAACTAATGAAAAAATGACAAATAACGCTTATTCTATCCTATAATGGAAGTAGAGGCGTTAACTTAATAAAAGAATAAATAAATTATGAACTATCTGGAGATTATTAAGAATAATCTTATCTTTATATTTCTCGCTATAGCTTTAGCATCTAGTGCTATAGTTCCATTCCCTAATGGATCATCACTATACGTGTTAGGCCTAGCTATATTATTCCTTGTAGCTCTCTATTTGAATAGAAAAAGAACTTATAAGGATTACAAATATGCCATATTTTACCTAGTATGCATTCTTTCAAGCATTGGAAATATGGTTTTCGATATAAGATTGATTATATTTGGTCTAGTAATCTTTTGTGTTACCCCTATAACAAATTCATCTTTATTAATGAAATTTAGAGGCAAATATATATATACTTGCCTGCTAATATTTCCAATTCTTTCCATAGTCAACCTTTATTGCTACTTTAATGACATAAACTACTTTATGTTAGATGAGGACTATGATATGAAATTAAATTTCTCGGGGTTATTTCCTCATCCAATGTGGCTGGCTGCAGCTACAGGTTTGGCAAACCAAGTTTTCTTATGGCTATTCTTTACATACAAGCAAAAAAGAAAAACACTTTTAGCGACATTATTTTTGGTAGGTTTTATTAGTTCTTTATACCTAACATTCATTGCTGCATCTCGAGTTGCTGTTATAGCATCAATTATCTCGTTTATTTTTATGCTGTATATGTTTGCTAAGAAGAAGAAAACCTTCGTAAAATATACAGCAATTTCTATAGTAGCTTTGTTGCTACTATCTCCTATTTTATTAAAAGTATCAACTCGAATGATTATGAAATTCGAATATTCTGAAGGTAAATATGGTTCACGAACAGAATTTTTCCAAGAAGGCATTGATCATTTTGAGGATTCACCTTTGTTAGGTACTGGTTATGCTACCCAATACATTTATGGAAAAAGATATGTTGGTCGTATTGAGTCAGGATCAGGATGGCTTTCTATCTTATTTCAGCTGGGTATATTTGGTGTAATAAGCATTTTACTTATCCTTCCTGAAAGTTATAAGACATTTAAAATAACAAGAAAAACAAGAGACAAAAAACTGATATTATATGAATCTGTTTTTGTATTCCTATGTGCGCATTCTTGTTTTGAGGGTTATATCCTTACTCCAGGATATTATCCTTGTATCCTATTCTGGACTATCCTTGGTTATTTAACAGCATATCCAAAATTTGTTGAAGGAGGCTTTGAACGCAAATATAAGATTTTGCAAAAATTTGAGTTTGAACAAAAGCTCTTGGAAAGAAGAAAAGCAGAGTATAAAAAATCTATCGATAATAACTAATGAACACTTATTTTTCAAATAAGATTAAGTTGGTATCCTTTATCAGCATATTGCTGGTATTGTATGTTCATTCAGATTTTCACAACTATCCGAATGAAATACTAGGTATGCCATTCAATCATTATTTGCAGATTTCTATCTCTAGAATTCTAGGAAACCTGGCAGTGCCTCTCTTTTATTGCATCTCGGGATACCTCTTTTTCTATTCTGCAGAAAATTGGGATAGTATCAAGCAAAAATTGAGACGAAGAGTATTCTCGCTCGTTATACCATATATTATTGCAGCTACTGCTATGGTGGCTTTCTTCATCGGTATAAAGATGGTACCAGCTGCAGCCAGCTTTATGAATGGACAGCCTGACTATCTCTCACAACCAATAACTGATCTGCTCTATAAAACATATATTGACAACGGCGACGGATCACCGATAGCCTTTCATCTTTGGTTCTTGAGAGATCTGATTGTTATTATGGCAGCAACCCCAATTCTATATTTCTTTCATAAGAAAAGACTGATGCCGTTCGTAGTCATCGCACTGGCTGCTGTCTATCTTCTTTTCCAAAATCAGTTAAGCAGTGCTTTCTTCTATTTTACTTTTGGAGCAGTTTGCCTTGACAAGAAAGTGTATGGTAGAATAAATCCGATACTTGCTTTCATTGCATATTTGGCGCTTGCAGCCTTTATCTATTTCTATAATATGGAAGTTGAACCTGTTGGAACTACTATTTTGTTGACTACTTTTCTTGGGGTGATTTCTGTATGGGATGCTATTGATGAAGTTCTCCCAAAAGATTATTCATTAGATAAGCATAAGGTGCTGTCAACGGCATGCAAATATACTTTTTTCATCTATCTTTTTCACGAACCATATATCAACATCGTAAGAAAGCTGATAGTGAAAATATGTGGAGAATCATCTTTCTCGTTTGCCCTTTCCTATCTTGCATCTCCGCTTATCACAGCAGCAATACTGATTGGCATCGGAATGGTATTGAGGAAATATCTGCCTTTGGCTTATAAAATTTCTACAGGCGGAAGATAATCTATGAAGATTCTACATTATATACCTAGCATCGACAAATCGTCGGGTGGTGTCGGCGCCTATATGCAGCTGCTTGCCAAGGATCTTGGCAAATTGGTTGATCTACATGTGGTTACGCACAGAAGTAAGGATGAACTCGTAATCGAAAATGCACAATTGCATTACATCGATCACTCTATCCTCTCCTACTTCTCCATTGAAAGGGAATTCAAGAAGCTGCTCGATGAGATAAAACCAGATGTGTTTCATGCCAACTGCTGCTGGGATCCTTTCTCGTCGCTGACAACAAAATGGGCAAAACAAGAAGGATATCCATGTGTATATACACCTCACGGTATGCTGGAACCATGGATTCTGGCCAGGCACCATTGGAGCAAGAAGGTTCCTGCACTGATGCTTTATCAGAGGAATGCACTGAAAATTGCTGATTGCTTGCATGCTACCGCTGAAAGCGAAAAACTGAATATTGCCAAACTTGGCTATAACCCAAACATTGTGGTTGTGCCAAATTGTGTAGATATTTCGGATATCAAAATCAAGGATAATTGGCAGAAAAAACGAAAAATTCTCTTCCTTTCTCGCATTCACATAAAAAAAGGTATTGAGTTCCTTATACAGGCGGTTGCTGACTTGAAGGAGAAGATGAGCCAATACGAGGTGATTATCGCCGGACAAGGGGATGATTCCTACATCGACTCTCTGAAGCAGATGGCTCGTAACTTGGGGATCGAAAAAAACATCAACTTCATCGGAGGTGTATATGCTGACAAGAAATGGCAGGTGTTTCAGGAGGCTGATGCCTTCGTTCTGCCTACCTTCAGCGAGAACTTTGGCATTGTCGTTGCCGAAGCGCTGGCTTCGGGTACACCAGTGATCACTACTAAGGGCACTCCATGGCAGGAACTGCAAACCGAACACTGCGGATGGTGGACGGAAATTGGAGCAGAAGGCACTCGGAAGGCACTGAAAGAAATGATCGACTGCTCGGAGGAAGAACTCGAAACTATGGGTAAAAATGGTAGGAAACTCATAGAATCAAAATATTCATCAACAATCGTTGCTAGACAAATGATGAATCTGTATTCAAAAATACTCAAGTGATTAAAATATCAGATACCATCGCTTTGTCATTTTAAAAATTTTAATTAACTTTGCAGACAAATAAAAAACAAGCATACAATAACTTTAGCGCAAAAGTGAAAGTTTCAATTATAACATGTTGCTACAATAGAGCAAATACAATTCGAGACGCTATTGAAAGCATACTGAATCAGGATTATGACAACATCGAATATATCATCATCGATGGGGCATCGACAGATGATACTGTTGGCGAGATTAATTCGCTAAAAGAGAAATTCGATGCTTGGAAAGCTAAGAACCCTAACTCTGATTTCAAGTTTATCTCTGAACCTGATCACGGTATGTACGAGGCTATCAACAAGGGCATCAGAATGGCTACTGGCGATATCGTCGGGCTGGTTCATTCCGACGATTTCTTGTATGATAACTATACTATAACTGACATTGTAAAGGAATTCGAACGTTCTAATGCTGACTTCGTCTATGGTAATGGCATCTATGTGGATGCTGAAAACCTTTCGGATGTGGTGAGAAACTGGATTGGCGGTGACTATGCCAAATGGAAAATCAAGTCGGGATGGTTGCCTCTGCACCCTACCTGCTACATCAAGCGTGAGGCTCAGCTGAAAATCGGATTCTATAACGAAGAGTACAAAATTGCTTCTGACACAGACTTCCTGCTCAGAGCTCTTTATGAGAATAATCTGAAGGTTAGCTACCTGAAACGTTATATCGTGAGAATGAGAATGGGCGGTATCTCTACTGTGGCTGCACGTAGAGGGAAAATGTGGCAGGAGGATATTGCAATCTACCGCTCTCACGGATTTATGCCAATTCCATCGAAACTGATGAAGATGGTGAGAAAGGTTCCTCAGTTTGTATCTGCTAAATTTATGTAAGACTTCGTAATGGCGAAGGTTGACGATTATCTTGATTTCCTGAAGTACTGTCTAGATACCAAGAATAGACAAGTGCCTGCATGTGCTGCAACCATCAACTGGGATGAATTGCTGGTGTTTGCTCGCAAACAGTCGATTGTGGGTATTTTCTGGGATGGTATCAGAAATGTGTTCAAGCAGGCTGAACTGCATCGCGATGAGGAACTTATGGCGAGAATCCTTGAGAACAAGATAAACGAAAAGCAGACACTCGACTGGATGGCTAAGGTGAAAGGTATTCAACTTCGTAATGAAAAGGTGAATGCTTTTGCTGCCAAAGCTACTTCTAACTTTGCTCTTGAGGGATTTAGAACTTGCATTCTGAAAGGACAAAGTAATGCTTTAAGATATCCTGATCCTTCTCTCAGATCGTGTGGAGATATTGATATCTGGACGGAGGGTGGCCGTTGGAAAGCATTCTGCTATGTAAGACGGATGTTTCCAAAGGCAAAGTTTAAATGCCAGCATATTGAGTTTCCTGTTAAGGCCAAAATTCCGGTCGAGGTTCATTTCTATCCGATGTATCTGGAAAATTTGTGGTGCAACCGGAAACTTCAGAAATTCTTTAAGCAGCAGGCTGATGAGCAGTTTTCAAATTGGAAACAGTTGCCTGGTAATGCTGGAAAGATCTGTACCCCTACTCCTTTCTTCGATGCTATTTATCAGCTCACTCATATCAATGTGCATATTCTAATCGAGGGTATCGGACTACGTCAGTTCATCGACTACTATTATGTACTGCGCTATCTTCCAAAGGAGAAGCACGAGGAGGTGAGACGATTGCTGAAGAGCATGAACTTGAGCAAACTAGCTGCTGCCACAACCTGGATTGTGAAAGAGGTGCTCGGATTGCCCGAGGAATACTGCTATATCCAGCCGGATGAACGCCGTGGAAAGCATCTGATGATGGAAATTGAAAGAGGTGGAAACTTCGGAAAATTCAATGATGAAAAGCCGAAAAACAAGAATGCCCTGGTTCAGTTCTGGCAGGTTCAGATGTGGAAACTTGGCCGAAATGCACGATATGCTATAGATTATCCATCGGAGGAATTATCGGAACCTATCTTCAGAATCATTCACTGGATATGGAGACAATGGTATCAGATGAAATGGCTCGTCGCTAAAAAATGAGAATACGTATTCTGCTATTTTTTGCTTTGCTCTTGTCGGCGCTTGATACGAAAGCCCAGGAGAATGAGGTATATAGTGAGAATATTGCCTCGCTGCAGGTAATGGCGGGGAATAACTGGCGCCAACTTCCTGTCATTCTCTTGAATGGGGAGGAATCTATCAATATTGACTTCGACGACCTTACTCATGAATATCATCGATATGCCTACAAGATAGAACATTGCGAAGCTGACTGGAAAACTTCTACAGAGATTTTTGAAAGTGATTATCTGAGTGGATTCAACAATAGTCTGGTAATCAATAATGTAGAAGAATCGCTCAACACCAACCAACTCTATACTCATTATCATTTTCAGATACCTAACGAACAGTGTAAACTGAAAATGAGCGGAAACTACAAGGTTACCGCTTTCGATGAGGATGATGAGAACTCCCCTATTTTTACTGCTTGCTTTATGGTTCGGGAAGATGCTATGGGCATCACGCTTCGAACTTCGACCAACACGGATATCGACATCAATAACCAGCATCAGCAGGTGGAGATGGAACTGAACTTTGGAGGTCTCAAGGTAACTGATATTGCAAAGCAACTCAAGACTTTTATACTTCAGAACCAACGATGGGATAATGTGGTGAGAAATGCCAAACCTCAATATGTGATGAACGATGGCTTGAAATGGATGCACAATAGAAGTCTGATATTCAACGGAGGAAATGAATACCGAAAGTTTGAGACACTTGATGTAAACCATACCACAATGGGACTTGAGAGAATGAGCTGGGATGGAAAGGCTTTCAATGCCTACGTATGGCCAGACGAGCCTCGACAAAGCTATGTATTCGATCAGGGAGCAAAAGGTAGTTTTCTTATCAGAAACAGCGACAATTCCGAAATCAACTACACTTGCGAGTATCTATGGACACATTTCACACTGAAATCACCTAAGATAAAGGATGGTGACGTATATTTGAATGGCATCTGGACAAATGGCAGATTCCTACCCAAATACAAGATGACCTATGATGAGAACGACCATTGCTATCATGCAAAAGTATGGTTAAAGCAAGGGTATTACAGCTATCAATATCTCATTGTTAAAGAAGATGGCTCAACTATGCTTGTTCCTTCAGAAGGTAATTTCTACCAAACAAAAAACACCTACCAAGCTCTGGTATATTACAGAGGGATAGGTGAAAGAACCGACCGGTTGGTCGGATATAATGAAGTGATCATGAAATAAGGAAATCTTATTGCCTTATTTCATCCAAAGCCTGCTTCACAACCTTATACTCATCGGTTTCCTCGATGATATAGCCATAGCAGATTGAGAGATCTTTATCCATAATCGCTATGACATGATTCTCAACTTCCTTTCCTGAAGCGTCTTTATATTTAAAAGTCTGAATGGCCTTCACACCCATTTCCATCGTAGGATTATCAATGATGGAAAGCAACTTGTCTGTTTCCTTATTCACCTGAGCAGTCTTTCCCTGCTGCTCCAAGGCAGCAATTCGAAGTATAGCTTTCCAGCACGACGGCTTGTCGAATGGTTCATAGGCAGTTTCCAGCTTAGTCTCAACCACCTCGTAACTGTCCATATCCTTAACAACCAACTTTAGTTGCTCTTTAATCAATTCATTCGCTTTATTCTCAGAAGAGCTACATGAAATTAGTAGCACAAGTGAAAATATAAATAAAAAAAACTTTCTCATATTTCATAGTAAAAGGCCCGTACTGCTCCAAGCAATGCGGGCCTTATTATTTCAGTAAACTAAATTACTTCTTGAAAAGACGGTTGTAAAGACCGAGGAAGCCAGCAGCATGGCGAGCTTCATCCTTAGCCATCTCGTGGATTGTATCGTGGAGAGTATCATTACCCTCAGCCTTAGCCTTCTTAGCCATCTCGAACTTCTCAGCGCAAGCCTCCTTCTCAGCAGCGATACGTGCCTCGAGATTGCTCTTTGTATCACCAAGAACCTCACCAAGAAGCTCAGCATAGCGAGAAGCATGGTTAGCCTCCTCGTAAGCATAGTGCTCATAAGCACGAGCTACCTCTGGATATCCCTCGCGATCAGCCTGACGAGCCATTGCAAGATACATACCTACCTCGCTGCACTCACCTGCGAAAGTATCCTTGCAGTGCTTAACGAGTTCCTCAGAAACTCCCTCCTTATAAGCTGCGCCAAGATAGTGAACAGTAGCGAAAGTGATATCGCCTGTTGTATCTTCCATTTCCTTGAATTTATCTTGAGGTGCCTTACAAATTGGACACTTCTCTGGTGCTTCTGTTCCTTCGTAGATGTAGCCGCAAACGGTGCAAATAAATTTTTTCTTCATGATGTTTATAATTTTAATGTTTTTGTATTATATAAATAACTAAAAATTAGTTTTTTACTATTCCTTCTTTTTCAGCACATTCCTTGCAAATTCCTTTATAATAGAGTTGCTCTTCCAGTACTATGTTTCCATTAATAACAATAGGTGATGAAAGTTTAGGTGCATCTTCATCCATAAAGTCTATTACCTTTCCACAATGGTTACAAAAGAAATGCACATGAGGATGAATATCTCCATCATAGCAAACACGATGCTCATCGATTGTAATCATCTGAGCTGCTACATGCTCTGAAAACATTCTCAATGTATTATATACGGTTGTCTTACTCAATGTAGGTATCTGTCCTACTAACCCATTATATACATCTTCTACCGTTGGATGGTTGAAGTGAGTGAGAAGATATTCCATTATCGCCAATCGCTGTACCGATGGCCTTACGCCTTTCTCTAGGAGACGATCGTACGATTCTTGTTGATTCATATTGTGTCGGTTTAATATCGTTTGTAACTTTTTGTGATTTCAAAGATAATACAAAAGTTATTATGCTCCAAACAAATTTGGAAAAATTACAAAATTAAAATGCTTATTTGTTTTTTATAAAAATAAGCAAGTCAAAAGAATCGTTAATGAATAAAATATAAAAACCTCGATTAATCGTTGTTTTTATATATTCGAAAGATAGATATACTCCAATTATAAATCTTGCAAGCTATAAAAATTGCTCATTTTATGTTCGCAAAAACATCAAAAAAAAATAGCATTCCGAATGTATCTGATTGAATTCTAATGGGTTAAGGATTCCAACAATACAATTCTATCCTTACATCCAAGATTTTCATCTATTAAAGTTTGCACAAAAAAAACAGGATGTAAAAAAGGTATCCCTATTCTTACATCCTGCAATTCTATTTTTCGAAATGAATTTATCTTATTACTGCTCCAAAGTAAAGAGTAAACTTAATATTCTTAGTCTTTGGTATATTTGGCTTTGGCCAGAATCCGCCCAAGACAAGTATTTTTGTTTCCACATTCTCAGGTGCTTCATCCACAGCTTTCTGAAGATCCATATAATTACCTCTACCCTTCTTTGAAACAACATAATCATAATGACGGATATGGCGTTTCAAGGCTGGTACCTGAGCTCCGATCTCATCTGCCAGGGCATTAGCAACAACATGTGCACCATAAACACTATAATGAGTATTGTCCTTGCGACCCTGAGGAATACTTGAAACCTCACCTGGTTTGAACCACATGTGAAGCTTACGGCTACCCTTAACTCCAAGCTTGTTTTCAATATTCTTTGTAATGGTGCAAGCATCCACATAAGCTACACCCATTTTCTTTGCAACATTGCCTGCAGAGAAACGGTATTCCTTATGGGTATCAATAAGAGTATCACTATTCACTTTCTCCTCATCATCCTTGTAAGCATTGTTGCGAAGCTTTTCATCGTCATCCTCACCAGCTAGTTTCACCGCCTTGTTCAATTTCTTCTTATCCAAGAAGTTACGACGAACAACCGGACTGAACAATACTGGAATAGCTCCCTTAGCCTGAGCATCCTTACAGAAACGCTCAAGGTTCTTGTCGAAAGTACCACCTGCTGTTGTGTAGCGATCTACCTGGTCCTTCTTTTCGTCATTATGACCGAACTGAATGAAAACATAATCGCCTGGCTGAAGTTTGTCCATAATATCCTGCCAACGACCTTCAGCAATGAAGCTCTTTGAAGAGCGGCCATTCACAGCAAAATTATGTACCAGAACCTGATCATCAAGACAGCCCTGGAA
>REGX01190846.1_pt1 | contig 14270 bp, 14 predicted proteins | sample 2276321 | NCBI WGS metagenome assembly REGX01 (sample SAMN08335021, study PRJNA423103) | bovine gut metagenome | biome: bovine gut metagenome; feature: rumen; material: feed digesta; isolation source: rumen digesta from from 15 high feed efficiency cows and 15 low feed... | host: Bos taurus ... | reverse complement strand
GTCTTTGGATTCTGTAAGGCTTTATATGTTTCGGATCCATAGAGAATGTCGAGTGCCTGGTGAATGGTTAAGTGTTTCTCCTCAACCAATATTGTAGCTATGTCGCGTTCCTGGCATTCAAGCATATATTGAAAATCTGATTCTGATACTTTCATAAGCTACGTAGATAATTAAGGGAACGTTCTGTACAAAATGCCCACTGAAATGTTATGCCCTCTGGATATTGGATTCGGCTGATGAAGGTATCGAAATCTATATACCCTGATTGGAAGTTGAAAATCTGTCGGCCAATTTTATCATCAGCTATCGGACCATATACTATATCGTAGTCATGGAGGTTGATGCGTGATTCTCTGTTAGCTAAAACAAAGCGTGCCCATTCTTCATTATAGGAATCGAAACGGATATGCTTAATTTCGTTGCTGGATAGAACAGAATTATCAAACTCGAATTCATTAATAATAACGGATCCTCCAAAAGTATCAGCTTTAAATTGAGCCATTTCAACAGCCTGCTCACGTTCCTCGGATAGATAGAAAGCCTGTCCGAAATCTTTGGCAGGACGTGACTTGGATAGATCTATTTCCTGCACACGTTGATTGGAACCATGATAGAGAATCATATCAGTTCTCCTCCTTTCTGATGGCAATAAGCAGCAAGCCCTTCAACCTGATCATCGAAAGGTAAAGTGTGAAGGATGTTATAATGCTGCTCTGCATACTCTACACCCTCATGAATGCTGATATAGCGATAAGCCTGCAGATAGCTAAGTCCGAAGCGATGAGCAAAGAGCTTAATGAGCATTATTATGTATTCTATCTTATCTGATACCATACTACTTGTGCTTTTATAATACAAAGATAGGGATTTATCTTTAATGCAATATCGAAACTTGTGAGGTTTTATTTATTTTTAGCAGATTATAGGGTGGCTATTATGTTATCGTCACCTTCTTTCCCCCGATAAGGAGATTGCAATTTCAGATATGAGATAAGGAAATGCCTGATATTTGTTATTTCATTTAGGATAAATCAAGAAATGAGGACTTGAAATAAAAAAATGGCTTCTTCTGCCTCGAATATGGAAACTTCTTGCTATATTTGCGTTTAAAAATAAATACTCAACAATATGAATATACTATTAACAGGTGGAGCTGGATATATCGGCTCTCATACCATAATCGAGTTAGATAAGGCTGGTCATAGTGTCGTTGTAGTTGATAACTTCATGAATTCACAGCCTGAGTCGCTTCGTCGTGTTGCTAAGATCATTGGCAAGGAGATTCCTTTCGTGGAGGCTGATGTTCGTGATCGTGAGGCTATGGAGAAGGTGTTTACCGATAATAAGATTGATGCTGTTATCAATTTCGCTGGACTGAAGGCGGTGGGCGAATCGGTGGCTAAGCCTCTGGAGTATTATGAGAACAATATGAATGGGGTGTTCGTGCTGGTGGATGTGATGCGCAAACATGGTGTGAAGAATATCATCTTCTCAAGCTCGGCTACTGTTTATGGCGATCCTGCTGTTATTCCTATTACTGAGGATTGTCCAAAGGGGGTATGTACAAATCCTTATGGTTGGACAAAATCGATGCTGGAACAGGTGTTGATGGATGTTCAGAAGGCAGACCCTGAGTGGAATGTGGTTCTGCTTCGCTATTTCAATCCTATCGGTGCGCACGAGAGTGGTACGATTGGTGAGAATCCTAATGGTATCCCTAATAACTTGATGCCTTATATCACTCAGACTGCGGTGGGTAAGCGAAAGGAATTGGGTATCTTTGGTAATGACTATGACACGCCTGATGGTACTGGCGTTCGCGATTATATCCATGTTGTAGACTTGGCTTCTGGCCATGTGGCTGCTCTGAAGGCTATTACAGAGAACAAGGGATTGGCTATTTACAATCTTGGTACGGGTCATGGCTACTCGGTGCTGGATGTAGTGAATGCATTCATGAAGGTGAATGGGGTGGATGTGCCTTATGTTATCAAGCCAAGAAGACCGGGTGATATCGCTACTTGCTATTGTAATCCTGCTAAGGCCAAGGCTGAACTGGGCTGGGAGGCTAAGCATGGTATTGAGGACATGTGCAGAGATAGCTGGAACTGGCAGAAAAATAATCCGAATGGTTATGAGGGATGATTTGTGACATCCCGCACAAATCGATATTATAAACAAAATCTGCTTCCTTTATCCTGAGATAGGGGAAGCAGATTTTATTTTTCTAGGTTTTTACTACTAATCTTTATTTTAGATTCGATAATACCAATGCCACTGTTGCCAACAACAGGATATCGGCAAAGAGTACTTCAAGAAGAAGTCCACTTCTTGCTACTAACAGATTTGTGTTTTTAGAATTCATCATTTCATTCACATTTTTAATTTATTACTTACTATATGAGAGTTATTATCGCATTTCTAATGCTAATGCAAATATAGGGGTTTTGATGGGTTTCACCAAGAATTTCGGCGATTTCTTCTATTAAAAAATGTAAAAGTGATGCTATTTCAACAGTAGGGTTAGCAAAAATCCTGTTAAGAAGATGGCGGTGGTGCCTACTACTATCGCTAGATAGGAGTGGAGGGGCAGTATGCCAAAGGTGATGGCGCCTATCAGCAGGATGCCTGCGATACAGCCAATGAGGGCGGCTGACTTCTTGATGGTGCCTGGTATCCAACCTAATAGGAAGAGTCCCAGCATGCCTCCTGAGAAGATGGAGGACAGCTTCCACCAGGCATCGATGATACTCTCCACACTTAGCATGGCGATGGCTACTATTATTCCGATGAGGCCTATCACGCAACTGGCAATCTTGAATACTAATACGTGCTGGTGGTCGGCTGAATCGTAGTTCAGCTTCTCGCGTATGGGCTTATAATAATCTTCTAATACAATCGTGGCGGCTGAGGTGATGCTGGTGGAAACTGTACTCATTCCTGCGGCAAAAATCGAGGCGATAAGTACTCCACGAACTCCGATCGGCAAACTGTTGACTATAAAAAATGGAAATACATAGTCGGGTTTGTCCGTGATCTCCTGTGGGAGTCCTGGATGGAGGGTGTAGTAGCTGTAGAGTGCTGTACCTATCAGGAAGAACAGGGCAGAGACCGGGATGTAGAGGTAGCCGCCAAAGAGGGCGGAGAACTTGGCATCCTTATCGCTCTTGGCTGTGAGATAACGTTGCACATAGTTCTGGTCGATGCCATAATTCTGGAGGTTGATGAAGATGCCATAGATGAGACATACCCAGAAGGTGGATTCGGTGAGGGATGCGCCAAGGGATCCCAGAGAGAACTTGTTGCCCTCGGGAGCATGTATGGCGATGTCGAAAGCCTGAAGTGGTCCTTCTGGCATACTGAAAAGTAGTATGCCGAGGCACAGGAGGGCACCTGCAATGAGCATGAAGCCATAGATGGCATCGGTCCAGATGACTGCCCTTATTCCACCCACCATCGAGAAGATGATGATGGCCACGCATGTGAGCACAATGACGATGTGCATATTCCACCCCATGAGGATATACATCGGAACTGCAAGCAGATAGAGTATGGAACCCATTCGCGCAATCTGGGTGAGCAGATAGCATGCCGAGGCGTAAAGTCGGGCCCAAGGTCCAAATTTCTCCTCAAGGAAGGAATAGGCAGAGACCTGACCCGTGCGCCGATAGAAGGGTACGAAATATTTGGCTGCCACATAGCTGGCAATGGGAATGCTGAGGGAGAAAACAAAGGCGTTCCAGTTGCTGGTGAATGCCTTGCCTGGATAGCCGATGTAGCTGATGCTTGAAACATAGGTGGCGAAGATCGACATGCCTACTACCCATCCTGGCAGACTACGGCCTGCGCTGGTGAAGTCATCTGCAGTGGAATTCTTTCGTCCGAAGGTGCATCCGAAGATGACGACACCAATCGTGAATACCATGAAGATGATAAAATCTATATTATTCATTTAACGAATGTTCTATTGGGGGTTTGACTTGCAAAAGTAACGATTTCGACTTACTTAGGCAAGTTTTTAACTGCTTTTTTGCCAAATCTGTATTCCTTTGGCGTTTTTCCCACTTTCTTCTTGAACAGTCGGTTGAAATATGGTACTTCCTCGTAGCCCAGCATATCGGCAATGTTTTTCACGGGCAACTGGGTGGTGATGAGCAGAAACTCGGCACGCTCCATTTTCATACGAATGATAAAGTTGTTGGGGGTTTCGCCCATCTCCTTGCGGAAAAGACGGATGAAGTGATCTTCTGACATGAATGCCTTGCGGGCGAGGCTGGGGATGCTGAGGGGCATGGTGAGGTGCTGGCGGATAAAGGCTGTTACCTCGCGGATGCGCTCATCCTTGATGTCTTGCTTGGCACTCGCCTCCTTGAGAAAGCGGGAGAGCAGGATGAAGAGAATGCCCCTGGACTCAGCTATATCGCAGAACTGGCGCTGTTTGTTCTTGGCAATGTTGCGGAGCAGGGTGGTGGTGTTATCGTAGGATTCTGGGTTGGAGGCTGGGAGGCGCATCGAGGGATTCAAGAGTGTGAGCCGGCGGAATAGCTCCTTGTCGTGCAAACTGCCCTGGACCTCGTAGGGATAGTGCAATTCCTCGAGGAAACTGAAGTCGCCCGGAGTTTCATACACATGGATGTAATAATGACAGAAATGTCCCTTACAGATATTGGAATGAACTGTGTAGGGAGGAATCATATAGAGATGGTCGGGCTGCAGATGAATGCGCTGATGGTCTATTTCTATCCAGGCTTCCCCCTCTGTGATGTAATAAAATCGTGCGAAAGGACTTCTCACGTCCTTCCAGTTCCAGTTGGCATCGTGCTCGGCATAACCTGTGTTGAGCACCATTATCTGAAGTTGTTTTATGTCGTAGTTATTCATTGACCACAAATATCGCTAAAAATATGAATCAAAACAAGTAAAAAGTCGAAAAAGTGCAATTTTAGGTCCATAAAGTTTAACCGATTGTTTAAAAGCGTTCTTTATCTTTGCACCGAAATTAATAATCGTATTATGAAACATAGAGTGGAAGGTTATGCGACCCGACAATATCATCAGCCTGTGAAACGCTATTGTCAGACTCTGGACTTGAAGCAGGATGAAGCCCTCATCGCACGCTATCGGGAGGTACATGACAAGGCGAATGCCTGGCCCGAAATAAGACAGGGAATCAGGGAGATAGGCATTCTGGAGATGGAGATGTATATCTATGAGAACAAAGTGTTCATGATTGTGGAGACTCCTCTTGATTTTGACTGGGAAAAGGCTATGGAGAAACTGGCCACACTCCCCCGCCAACAGGAATGGGAAGACTTTGTGGCAGACCTTCAAGGGTGTGGAAAAGGACAGGCATCGGCAGACAAATGGCATCTGATGGAAAGAATGTTCTATTTATATGATACTTAAAAGAGTATCGATAATCTACAATCTAACCACTATCTAATACTATTATTTGATGAATGTAAGACGAATGTTTTGTAGAGTATTTTATTAGTAAACTTTTAATAACACAAGAACCATGAAATATACAGAATTGGGAGCTACTGGCATGAAAGTTTCCCAAATAGGATTTGGCGCCTCCTCTTTAGGAGGCGTATTCCACGACTTTGATGAGAATCGCGGCATCGATGCTGTTTTCGCTGCCATTGATGCTGGCGTGAACTTTATCGATGTTTCCCCATACTATGGCTATTACAAGGCAGAAACAGTTCTTGGAAAGGCCTTGAAGGATATTCCACGAGACAAGTTCTATCTCTCGACCAAGGTGGGACGCTATGGCGAGAATGGACACAATACATGGGACTATTCGGAAAAGCGTGTGACGGAGAGCGTCTATGAGAGTATGGAGCGACTTCATGTTGATTATATTGATATTATCAATGTGCATGATATTGAATTTCAGGCAGCTCTGCCTGGTGGACTGCAAAAAGTGGCCGATGAAACCCTGCCTGCATTGGTGGACTTGAAGAGGAAAGGGGTGGTGAAGCATGTGGGCTGTACCGACCTGCAGCTGGAGAATCTGAAATGGATTGTCGAGCATACTCCTGAAGGAACTGTGGAGAGTGTTCTCAACTTCTGTCATTATTGTCTGAATGATGACAAACTGGTGGACTTTCTTGATTTCTTTGAGGAGCATAAGGTGGGGGTGCTCAATGCTTCGCCTTTCTCAATGGGACTGCTTACTCAGCGTGGTGCTCCCGCATGGCATCCCGCTCCTGAGGAACTGAAACAGGCTAGTAGGGAGGCTGTGGAATACTGCGATAGCATCGGTTATCCGATCGAGAAACTTGCCATGCAGTTCTCGGCCTCGAACGACCGTATAGCATCCTGCATCTTCAGTACTACTCGTCCTGAGAATCTGCTAAAGAATATCGAATATGTTAACGAGCCGATCGACTGGGAGGTGGTGAAGCATGTTCAGGGAATTTTTGGTGATCAACTGCGGGTGTCATGGAAGAATACATAAAGATTATTGATGCGCATTCGCATCTGTGGCTGCATCAGGACACAATGGTGGAAGGACAGTGTATCAAGGAAATGGGCAATGGCCGATCGATGTTCTTTGGTGAGGAAGTGCAGATGCTTCCACCTTTTATCATCGATGGTAAGAACTCGGCAGAGATATTCCTCTCGAATATGAACTATGCGCGTGTGTCGGCGGCTGTTGTTACCCAGGAGTTTATTGATGGCTTGCAGAACGACTATCTTGAGGAAGTGGGCAGACTGTATCCCGATCGCTTCTTTGTTTTCGGTATGCCTGATTTCCGACAGGAAGACTGGCTGGAGCAGGCTTTCCAATTGATGGAGCGTGGGTTCAAGGGCATCAAGATTCCTGCTGCCCGCATGATAGGAAAGGATAGCCGAATCTGGCTGAACTCACCACAGATGATGAAGATGTATCACGAGATGGAGCGCAGAGGGGTGCTGCTGCATGTGGAACTAACGGAAGGCGATAAACAAGTGGGCGAAGTGGAGGATATCATCACGGAATGCCCAAGACTGCGCATTATCATCGGACATTTTGGAATGGTTACCCGCGAGGGATGGCTCTATCAGATTCGATTGGCACGACACAAACGAGTGTTTGTGGAATGTGGGGGCATCACCTGGCTCTTCAACGATGAGTTCTATCCTTTCCCTTCGGCTGTACAGGCTATTCGTGAGGCTGCCGATGAAGTGGGCATCGACAAGTTGATGTGGGGCTCCGATTATCCTCGTACTATTACGGCCATTACCTATAAGATGTCGTATGACTTTGTGCTGAAGAGTGAACTGCTGGATGCACACGAAAAACGATTGTTCCTATCGGACAATGCACGAAAACTCTTTGGATTTAACAACTTGATAGATTTACCTTATATTAAAAATATGTCAGAATGAAAGACAAGAAATGCCTATTATCCCTAACTCTCATCTTCTGTCTGTTCTTCCTCTGGGCAATCAGCAGTAATCTGCTGCCAACGATGATACGACAACTGATGAAGACCTGTGAGTTGAATGCCTTTGAGGCTTCGTTCACAGAATCGGCTTATTGGCTTGCATATTTCATCTTCCCGATACCTATTGCTATGTTCATGAAACGCTATAGCTACAAGGCGGGAATCATCTTTGGACTGCTTTCTGCTGCCTTTGGAAGTCTGCTGTTTTTTCCTGCAGCTATGCTCAAGGAATATTGGGCCTATCTGTGTATCTTCTTTATTATCGCTACAGGTATGTGCTTCCTGGAAACTGCAGCCAACCCTTATGTGACAGCACTTGGTGATCCAAAATCGGCACCTAGAAGACTGAACTTGGCTCAATCGTTTAATGGTCTGGGTGCTTTTATTGCGGGAATGTTCCTAAGTAAACTGGTACTCAGTGACAATGACTATACCCAGGAAACTCTTCCTTGTGACTATCCTGGTGGATGGTGTGGATTCATACAGACCGAAACGGATTCGATGAAGACACCTTATCTCATCTTGGCAGCTATCCTAGTAGTGATTGCCGTGATTATTGCTTTCTGTCAGCTGCCTCGCATCAAGGAGGGCAATCATAATGAGGGCGAAAAAGTGGAAGGCGAGAAACTCATCGACTTCAATGTGTTGAAACGCTCGCATCTTCGCTGGGGAGTAATCTGTCAGTTCTTCTACAATGGAGGTCAGACGGCTATCAATAGTTTGTTTCTGGTATATTGCTGCAAGTATGTGGGCATCGCAGAAAGTACAGCCACCACCTTCTTTGGAATATATATGCTTACATTCCTGTTGGGCAGATGGATTGGCACCCTGCTGATGGCACGCTTCAAACCCCAGCAGATGCTGGCAGCTTATGCCATCGCCAATGTGGCACTCTGTGGCGTTATTATGATTTTTGGAGGCTATGTAGGATTGTATGCCATGATCGGCGTTTCCTTCTTTATGTCGATTATGTATCCGACAGAATTCTCGCTAGCCCTTACCGACTTGGGGGAGAATACAAAGAGTGGCTCCGCATTCCTCGTGATGGCCATTATCGGCAATGCTTGTCTGCCACAGCTCTCAGCCTATATCATGAACTCTAATCCGGAGTTCTATCACATCGCCTATATCGTTCCACTCATCTGCTTCATCTTTGTGGCATTCTATGGAATGAAAGGCTATCAAGTAAAAAAGTAATAAGTAGAATAGATAATATGAAAGCAGTTGAAATTACAGCCCCTGGCGAAATGAGGGTTACTGAATTAGACAAGCCGACGTGTGGTGCCGGTGAGGTGTTGTTGAAAATTCGCTATGCAGGATTCTGCGGAAGTGACCTGAACAGTTATCGGGGTAATAATGGTATGGCGAAATTCCCGCTTATCCCTGGACATGAGATTGGTGCAGAGATCGTGGAGATTGGCGCAGGGGTGCCAGGAAATTTGAAAGCAGGGATGGTGGTTACGGTAAATCCTTATACGAACTGTGGACAGTGTGGTTCTTGCCATCGACGCAGATATAATGCCTGTGAGCACAATGAAACACTTGGTGTGCAGCGAAATGGTGCGATGTGTGAGTATTTCGTGATGCCGTGGGAGAAGATTATCCCCGTAAAAGGCGTGAGTGTTCGCGATAGTGCCTTGATTGAGCCAATGAGTGTGGGCTTCCATGCTGTGAATCGTGCCCAGGTGGTGGATACAGATGTTGTGATGGTCATCGGCTGTGGAATGGTGGGCATGGGTGCTGTGATACGTGCTGCCCTTCGTGGAGCCACTGTTGTGGCAGTGGATGTAGATGATGAGAAATTGAAGATAGTGAAGACAGTAGGGGCTACCTATACCATTAACTCCACAAAGGAAAATCTACACGACCGTTTGGTGGAGATCACCAATGGCTTGATGCCTGATGTGGTGATTGAGGCCGTGGGTTCTCCTTTTACTCAGAATGAAGCCATCAACGAAGTTGCCTTTACGGGTAGGGTGGTCTGCATCGGCTATGCAAAGCAGGAATCTGCTTTCAATACCAGTCTTTTCGTGAAAAAGGAACTCGACATTCGTGGATCGCGCAATGCTTTGCCTGAGGATTTTGAAGGGGTTGTGAAATATCTGAGTAAGGGTACTTGTCCATACGACAAGTTTATCTCTGGCGTAGTGAAGCCAGAAGAGGCTTTTGAGGCCATGAAGAAATGGGATGCCGCTCCTGGAAAGGTCTTCCGAATTTTGGTGGAATTTTAGTTTTTGGGGATGAAGTTTATGAATATAGTTTAGTTAGGATATTCAGGATAAATTAGTACAGTTTTAAAAAGTAATGTAGGAATTCTCCCTCTAGGTTGAGGGAGAATTCTTTATTTTTATAGCGTATTGAGGATAGAATATTGAACATTTATTCAATTCTGCGTGCAATATTCAAAATTCGACAATATCTATTGCAGTCTATTGCAATTTTTTGTATATTTGCCTACAAGAGAGATTTTATAAATACTTTTAACACCTTAATAATCAAGATGAAAAGACATTTAGTATTGTCGGCAACCCTTGCCGCAATGATGGCTGTTATGAGCAGCAGTGCCGCTATGGCACAAAAGGCATCCTTTCTGGACAGTATCGAATTTCATGGCTATGGACAGGCGGGGTTCTCGTATGATGACCAGTCGAATCGCCATACCAATGGATTTAACCTTAAACGCACTTTACTTTGGGCGAAGGCTCACATCACCGATCGGTGGTCGTTTCAGTTTATGCACGATTTCAATAGCGTGGTGCAGGAATACTATACCGATTATCGCTTTTCTAATGACAAATCTTTTTCTGTTCGTCTCGGACAATTCAAGCATAGCTTCTCTATGGAGAACCCTATGTCGCCAACACAGTTGGAACTCATTGATGTTTATTCGCAAGCTGTTCTTTATCTGGCAGGAGAGGGACCTGATCCGCTCTTTGGCGTGAACTATGGTCGAGACCTTGGAATGATGTTTTATGGCGATTTGTTCAATAATCATCTGCACTATGAACTGGCTGTGATGAATGGCGAGGGAGTGAATTGCAAGGATAAGAATGAGGATAAGGATTTTATCGCCCGACTGGAAGTGAGACCAGTAGAACATCTTCGCTTTGTGGTGAGTGGACAGAAAGGAAAGGGGCATGCCCGAGATACTGTGGTCTGGAATCCGAGCGTGAAGAAAGGTGATGACTATAGAAGAGATCGTGTGAGCGTGGGCGCTGAGTATAAAACAGATGTGGTGAGTCTTCGTGGCGAATATCTCGCAGGAAAGGACGGCGAAGTGAAAAGTCAGGGTGCTTACCTTACTGGACGGGTAACTGTTGCTCCAAATTTCGACCTTATTGGAAGTGTTGATTATTATGATTTCAATACCAGTAATCATCGGAAACAAACCAACTACACGGCTGGCGTGCAATATTGGTTTTATAAGAAATGCCGTGTTCAACTACAATATACCTGTTGCCAGCGTGGGTTTGCCGATAACTATAACTGGCTGCAAGGACAGCTGCAAGTAGCATTCTAATACTATGATTATCAAAATTATTCTTACCATCATTTTCCTGGCCGTAATGGTGGGCGTGGGACTTTACTCACGTAAACAGGCTAATAGTGTGGATGGATTCGTGCTGGGTGGTCGATCGGTTGGTCCTTGGCTTACAGCCTTTGCCTATGGAACTTCCTATTTCTCTGCAGTAGTCTTTGTAGGCTATGCCGGACAGTTTGGATGGAAATATGGTTTGTCGAGCACCTGGATAGGTGTGGGAAATGCCCTCATCGGCTCTTTGCTGGCCTGGATAGTGCTGGGACGTCGTACGAAGCTGATGACCCAACATATCGATAGTCGAACCATGCCTGATTTCTTTGGTACACGTTATGCGAGTCAGGGACTGCGTGTGGTGGCTTCTATTATCGCCTTTGTCTTTCTGATACCTTATACTGCAGGCGTTTATAAGGGTATCTCCACCTTGTTTGAGATGGGTTTTGGTATTCCATATGAATATTGTGCCATCATAATGGCAGTGCTAACAGCAGTTTATGTGATTCTAGGTGGCTATAAGGCAACTGCGATGAATGATTTCATTCAGGGCATTATCATGCTTTTTGGAATTGTTATCGTGATTGCTGCTGTATTGGGAACAAAGGGTGGACTCTTCAATGCTTTCCAACAGATGAGTCAATTACCAAGCGATGCCGATACATCGGTGAATGGAGGCTTTGCTTCCTTATTAGGACCTGATCCTTGGAACCTCTTAGGAGTGGTTATCCTTACCTCGCTGGGTACATGGGGACTGCCACAAATGGTGGGAAAATTCTATTCCATCACAGATGAGAGCGCTATACATCGTGGAACCGTTATTTCCACAGTCTTTGCGCTGATAGTTGCAGGAGGCTGCTACTTCCTTGGAGGCTTTGGACGCTTATTTGGTATGCCTCCAGTTTTACCAAGTGGAAAGCTTGATTTTGACTCAATTGTTCCTTCTATGCTTGCCACTCTACCAGATGTCATTATCGCCTTGGTAGTGCTTCTGGTGCTCTCTGCTTCCATGTCAACACTTGCCTCGTTGGTACTTACTTCTTCTTCCACAATGACGCTTGATTTGATTTATCGTGATAAAAAATCAATGCCAGGAGAAGTAGAGGAGGGTGAGATCAATGATGAGGTAGCCGAGAAGATAGAGCATCGAAAGGTGGTGGTGATGCGAGTTCTTATCGTTTTCTTTATCGTTATCTCGTTGCTTATAGCACTTAATCCTCCAACCTTTATTGCCCAGTTGATGGGTATATCCTGGGGCGCCTTGGCAGGTGCTTTCCTTGCTCCTTTTATGTTGGGCTTGTATTGGCGAGGAGTCACTACTGCTTCTGTTTGGGCTTGCTTCATCTGGGGAGTAGGAATTACGGTTGTGAACATGTTGGCAGGGAATCCAATCAATCCTGTTAATTGTGGCGCAATTGCGATGTTGGGTGGCTTCCCTGTTGTTTGGTTGGTAAGTCTTTTTACACGCAAATTGAATAAGACCTTTGTGGACGAGATTTTCAACTGGTAAGTGAAACAACAAGACCTTATCCCGATTGTGTTGAGGATAAGGTCTTGTATTTCTATCATAAGAATATTTGTGTTTATGCTTTAAATACAAATAGAGTAAATATCTTTTTAATAGACATGCCGCATTTTCCTAAAGCAGCAGTGTTTTGGGTATATAAACTATGCTAATACAAAAGGTAAGTTTATTGCTAAAGCAGATAGGGTAGGTATACGAAAAGAGATGACTAGCTAAAAAACTAGTCATCCCTAAATAATATAACTTTAAGAATTTTAAAAATCCTACTTAATCATCTTCCCATAACCGAGCAGATGTGAAGCTTTTGCCAAATGGTTTTGCGCAAGCTCCTCCTCCATCTAGAACGCCATCATCTTTGTTGTCTTTTCGAGGTGTATCTCCATCCCCGATAGGAATTGTTTCATGGTTACCAGATCCACCTACCCAAGCTTCATCCATTAGTTTACCGCCTTTCACATTCACTACTTCGGATAATGGGGCAATATATGTTTTTTTCATTTACTCGCCTAGTATTTAAAGTAAAACGTGTTATTTGTTACAGTACTTCTTTCCGTTCTGGATAATGATTCCTTTATAGTCAGACTTAACCTCTTGTCCTGCTATATTGTAAATCTTGTTACTTCTGTTGGTTACCTTTACTGGACTATCTTCGAGATCATCTATAGAAGATACGATATTATTTTCATCAGCAAATCCAAAGAATAGTTTACTCTGTCCTTGTTCAGCCTTTGCGCCAGCTTGGTGAATCCAACATCTAAAGCCCATCAGTCTTCTTGGTTGATACCAACGGTAGAATCCATAACCTTTGTCTTTATCATCTCCTGTACCATCATTAAGAATGTAGCTAGGTCCCCAAACTACTCTTTCCTTACAGCTTCCTTCAAGACGATTGATATATGCATTGTTTGCTTCTTCCAAATTACCATCTAAGTTAATGAAGGTACCTCTGAAAGAGATGAATGCTTCATCTTCATCTTTAAAGAAAGAATTATCTGCAGTAGAGTGTGAACTTGCTTCGCGGTGATAGTTAGTTGTATCAACTGGAGCATCCAGATAAGCATTATTTATCACGTAGAATCGCTGATTCTGGTTTGCTGTTTCTTTTGATCCAGCGTAGGAAAGCTTCATCAAGTAGAACTGTTCTTTTTCAAGTACAACATCATTATCCTCGGCAGCATCAAGATCTACTTTCTTGAACTGGATGATTCTCTGCTTAGGATTTGATAATACTCCTGCTAATGTTGCTAATTGAACATCCTTTCCAAATGCACCTTGTAATTGTGCCTTTGTTAAGTCGACAGGCAAACAGAATGTGTTATATTTACTTGTCTTGAATGTTCTCTTAAGAATTAGTGTCTGTCCATAATCCTTACCTGCACTTTCTTCATTATAATTCTCGCCATGCTTAGTTTCATCTAAGATGATAGCGTGGAGACATAAGTATTCCAACTTAAAGTTGTCGAATGTTACTCGGTCATCTTCCGACAAATTGCTGCCGTCGATTCTAATACCTAATTCTAATTTAAGGTTATTTGGCTCAATATAGACCAATGCGTCGTTTTTGTAATTACCGCTATAGAGGGCAATGCCTTCGTTAACAATCAGGTTGTTACCTGGCTTCCAATTATCCTTAAAACCTTTATAGGTGTCATCATCAATTCTTCGTAATTCTGTTAGTGTACCATTTGCGTATAAATAGGCAGCATAGGTGTTATCCTTATGATAAAATCCATCACAAGTTACTCGATACCAACCTGGCTTAGTTACAGTAAAT
>REGX01428331.1_pt1 | contig 14613 bp, 15 predicted proteins | sample 2276321 | NCBI WGS metagenome assembly REGX01 (sample SAMN08335021, study PRJNA423103) | bovine gut metagenome | biome: bovine gut metagenome; feature: rumen; material: feed digesta; isolation source: rumen digesta from from 15 high feed efficiency cows and 15 low feed... | host: Bos taurus ... | reverse complement strand
AGCTCGAGGGAGTGAGCAGCATAAGTCGTGCCACAGGCACGGTGTGCGAACAGCGAACCTCCCTCAATTTTAAGTGCGAAGCACGCCCCCTATTGTCGGGTTGCGCCATGCTCGCATGGAAATTGAAGAGCTCCGCGCGTTAAAATTCACTATATATTTGATTAATTCGCACAATTAGTTGTTGATCTAAAGTGCAATCTTGAGTGAGTGGTCGGGGGTGCGTGACTCTTGTGGCGACCCCAGTTGGTTTATGTCCTCAAGAGCACTGCGCAATAGTGGCTCCACACGTGGCATGAGGCTCTCAACGAGGAATTCGCCCACGGTGTCGGCTTGCTCTGGTATCACCTCTGCAACCATGCTTTGAAGTCCCTTCCTGATAGCATCAATGATAGATGAAGCCTGCTGTGGCTGCTCATCACCACATGTGATAGCCAGCAAGCTTTGTGAAAGGGGTTGCTGCATGTGGCGCAGGATTAGCTCTTGCAAATCATGCTCATCTTGAGGAAAATGTGATAAATCAACGCCCTGGCTAGCAAGCATTTCCTTGATAGTACCCATTTGCTTACCCATGCGTGCCCACAAGCGTCTTGATGCGATGGATGCTAATGCAGGTGCGCTATTATTAATCTTACTAAGGCTTTTTTGCAAAATGCTATTATCAATGTCCTTGTCGAGGAAACGGGTGCTGATTGTCATTGTATCAAGGCGGTGGGAGATAGTTGAGATGCGCAGTGGTAATGGGTATGCCGATGCTGAACCCGTCGCTACATCGGTGATGGTGCCACCCCATGTAGCGGCATCGGTGATGTGCAAGTGCCCGGTGAACACCGCGTGAACACCGGCTTGCTGCAACTGGTTGCACACCAGCTCGTTATTGCTCACGATGTAGTTAGGCAACATTTTTGCCTCGCCATCAATGTGCTCCACCAGGTGGTGATGCATCATGGCAATCACCTTCTTACCACTGGCGCGGGCTTGACGCAATATTTCACTGCCGGCAATCCACTCTAGAGTAGAGTCTTTAACAATGCCACCGTTGTTGTACACAGTTACCGAGTCGTTCCATGTCACCGAGCGGTTTTCGCTATAGCGATTGCTGTCGATGCCAAGCACAACAAGCCCTGGTAGGGGCTCGCACACATAACTCAGCGACGACGGGTCACGCTCCGACCCGCTACCGTAGCCATAGTCCTGATAGAGAGTTGCAAACTCTTGAGCTGTGACTGTGGCAACAGGTTGTGCCTTGTCGCCCAGGTAGCTACGAGAGTAGGGGCAAAGCACATCGTGATTGCCAGGAATAACAAGTGTCTTGACACCCTTTAGCTGCAACTGCTTGAGATGCTCCACAAGGCGCTTGTGGCTCTCTCGCGCGCCATTGAGGGTGAGGTCGCCAGTGATGAGTAGCAGTGATGGCTTCTCGCTCTCTATCACGTGGGCCATTTTCTCCATCACCAGGTCGCTCTCAAGCACCAGTTTCATGTCGCCTGAGTCGAGAGCTACTGCCGCTTGCCCATCGTCGTGCAGAGCAGGCGCAAGCAAGTGGATATCGCTGATAACCATTATTTTGTACTGGCCAATAGTGTTATTTTTCATCTCATCGACGGGTGCTGCGATAGCCACGGCAGTTGCCATGAGTAAGCACGCGATGATTAATATTTTTTTCATAAAGCCACAAATTAATTGTTTGTAATTTGTTTTTAAAAAAAACGTTACACAAGCATTTGTCTTTAATACCCCCCTCTAATGCACAAATCATTAGTCCGTTATTGTCTTTCGAGGGAAAAAACCAGCAACTATCAATAAAAAAATACTTTAGGAATCCTATATTAATAATTCTTCAAGTGTTGTGAATATCTCTTCTTCACTCTCATAGGGGTGGATAAAGAAATACTCATTTCCTTTGAGCATTGCCGAGAGAGCACACTTAGCCGGATTATAAAAAATGTGAACAGGGATGTTGCGTGCCTCGGCATAGGCGAGCTCGTAGCCCACACCCAGCGACGGACATGTACACTCGGCTATCACCACGTCGCTCTCACGAAGCCATGCCGTGTCCTGGAGGTAGATAGCGGCATCGGTATGCCCTTGTTCCACCAGGCACAGGTTGCTACTTCCCACGTGCTCGGTAAGCACTGTGTGCCCCATGTGCTTCATGTGCGCTATCATTCGGCTATAAAGCTGTGCGTCCACCCTGCCGCCACGTATCGAGCCGGCAAAATAAATCTTCTTCTTTTTTTCCATAATTCGAAGCTCTTAATTCGCAAAGTTACTTTTTTTGTTTTAAAAATCCCCACTTTGAAGGTTAAAATAGCTTTTAGCCCTACTCATTTCAAGTAAAAGCCCTACCTTTGCAGCGAGAAAATTTACTTTTTTAAATGGTATCAATAGTTCACTTGACGTGAGTGCTACTCACGGTGGCACTACTCTTGATAATAAGCTGGCTCTCGGGCAGGAATGTGAAAGATGAGCGAGCTTTCACCACTGGCGGCACATCAGGGAGCTGGATGGTGTGTGGAGCTTTCCTCACCACTCTGGCTGGAGGACAATCGACAGTGGGCACGGCTCAACTGGCATTCAGCTACGGTCTCTCGGCATGGTGGTTCACACTGGGAGCGGCGTTGGGAGGTGCGGTTCTTGCTATATTTTATGCGGGGCCCTTGCGACGTAGCGGGTGCTCCACCTTGCTCGAACTGGTGCGCAAGCAATATGGTCGCAAAGTGGAGACTGTGGGCTCGCTACTATTCCTGCTGGGAATTTTCATTAGCATCGTTGCTCAAGTGCTCACATCGGGAGCCATGATCGGGAGCCTGTTCAACCTCTCCACGTTGTGGTCGCTCATTGTGGGTGCGGTGCTCATTATGCTTTTTGTGCTCTCGGGAGGCATTCGCAGTGCTGGCGCTGGAGGCATAGTAAAACTCATCATGCTCTACTGCGGATCGGTGATAACCGGCATAGTGGTGTGGCGACTGGCTGGAGGAGCGGAAGGTTTCTCCACTAGCCTGAATCAGATGTTTAGTTCACCCACTATCGCTAGCGCTAATGATATTGCCAATGCCGAGGAAATTCACAACCGCTATGGCAACCTGCTGGCGCGAGGGGTGATGAAGGACCTGGGCGGATGCCTATCGATAGTGCTGGGAGTAGTGTCGACTCAAACCTACGCTCAATGCATCTGGTCGGGAGCCACTACTGCCAAGGCTCGCCGGGGCGCACTCTACTGCGCATTTTTCATCCCATTCATTGGTGCCGCATGCACACTGGTGGGTATTTACATGCGGGGTCATTACATTACAGCCTCCGAGCTCGCTGCCATGCAGCAAGCTGGCGAGGCGCTTCCAGCAGGACTGGGGGTGATCAGAGACTCGTCGCAAGCCTTCCCGGCTTTTATTATTAACCACCTGCCGGCATGGTTTGGAGGTCTCATGCTGGGCACGCTGCTCATCAACATTCTGGGGTGTGGCAGTGGATTGTGCTTGGGGGGAGCTACGATTCTCGTGCGCGATGTGATTGCTAATGCGCAGCGCAAGCTAGGAAATCTTACCATGTCGCAACTGTTGCAAACACGCCTGTCGATTGTGGCTCTGCTAGCGCTGGGAGTTGCCTTCGCTCAAGCCTTTCACGGCTCATTTATCAACGACCTGGGATTTCTGTCGCTCGGACTGAGGGCGGTGGCTATAGTGTTCCCTTTGAGTTTCGCAATATGGCTTCCCGGCAGGTTCTCTCCCCGCTCAGTACTGTTATCGATGCCTGTGGGCACTGCGGTGATGCTAGCTGCTCATTTCGCTCACTGGCCTGGTGATGCCGTCTACTACGGCCTTGCGGCATCACTAGCTACAATAATGCTAATGTCGCGCATGACAGGTGCCCAGGAACATAGAACAATGTGATTTTCAAAAAAATCGGGCGAAATAGCCTACTTTTCAAGAATTATTGTATTTTTGCAATGAAAATGCCAAAACCATAGCACATTAAGCCGGATTCCGAACAGTTACAACGGTGTGAAGATACTCTGTTTTCATGTTGTTTGAAGAAAATAAAAATCCATTCAAGGAATTCTGCGAGTGGCAGAAAGTTCCTCATCGTGTAAAGCCAATGACAAAGGATGAGCACGTCTGCCCAACTTGTGCCCGGCAATATGTGGGTAACTACTGTCCTCAGTGCGGACAGTCATCAAAGATTGGGCGATACTCATTCAAGAATGCCTTCCTGCTTTTTATCGATGTGTGGGGATTGGGCAACAGGGGCATGTTCCGTGCCCTTCGCGACCTGTTCCTGCGACCGGGTTACATGATTCGCGATTATCTCAGAGGCATGCAGATGGCCTATTTCCCGCCATTTAAGATGCTCTTCCTCATCTGCACTCTTTCACTGATTATTGAAACTGGCTTGAACGTCAAGGGCATAAACCGCTACCAGCAGTATATGGATGAAGAAAAGGTTCATACCGAAAAATTGCAGGCTGAAACAAAGACCGACATGACGCTAAGCACAGAAAGTAAGGAAATCAGCATAGCGGCCTACCAAATGATCTATAAAATTGAAGACATTATTAGGCAAAACCCTCAACTTGCGGTGCTTGTTTACCTGCTACTCTTAAGTGGTCCGCTTTATATAATGTTCAGGCATAGCCCCGCCATCCCTGACTTGCACTTCTCAGAATGCTTCGTTGCAATGGTTTATATCGCCAACATGCTTCTCATCTGTATCATCATCCCGTCACTGCTATGCTTTAGTTTCAAGGCCGAATCTTACTTCGACCTGATAGTCTTATTACTGGCCATCATTCCCATCAAGCAGCTGTCGGGCTACAGCTACTGGGGTACAATATGGCGAATAATAGTGGCATTCATCCCCTTCACCATCATTCTAATTGCAATTTACGTGATAATTTGTTTAGTCTATTTTCTATAAGCTAACTCACAATTCCAATTGCATGTTCCACTCTACTGAAAACAAAAGTAACGTAGATTGTGGCTTTGTTGTTGAAAAAGAGAGTGTTGAAAAACGTGAGAAAAAACTTGAGGATGTGTCAAAAATGCGACGCACTTTTGACACACCCTCTCATCACAACTTCATGCGAAGTGTTTTACTTTGCGATAAGCAGGAAGTAGTTTTTCTTGCCACGCTGAGCAAGGATATACTTGTCATTGAGCAGGTATGAGCTGTCGATAACCATGTTAGGATCGCTGATTTTCTCCTTGTTTATGCTCACACCACCGCCCTGGGTCATCTTGCGCATCTCACCCTTGCTGGGGAAAACGGCTGCGTGCTCAGCAAGCAAGGCTATGGCGGGAATGCCAGCGCTGAGGGCGTCACGGCTAATCTCAAATTGTGGAACGCCTTCAAAAACCGAGAGCAACGTTGCTTCGTCAATCTTGTGGAGAATGTCCTTAGCCTTGTTGCTAAAGAGAATTTGCGATGCCTCTACAGCCATCTCATAGTCTTGGGCTGAGTGTACCATAGTGGTGATTTCGCGGGCTAAGCGTTTTTGCAATGGACGCATGCCTGGATCACGCTCTTGCTCTTGCTCTAGCGCCTTGATTTCCTCTTGTGGCAGGTCGGTGAAAATCTTGATATACTTGGCGGCATCGGCATCGCTCACGTTGAGCCAGAACTGATAGAACTTGTAGGGAGATGTGCGCTCGGGGTCGAGCCACACGTTGCCACTCTCGGTCTTGCCAAACTTGCCACCATCGGCCTTAGTAATCAATGGACAGGTGATGGCATAGGCTTCGCCACCATTGATGCGGCGAATGAGCTCGGTGCCGGTGGTGATGTTGCCCCACTGGTCGCTACCACCCATTTGCAAGCGGCAGCCCTCATGCTCATAAAGGTAGAGGAAATCGTAGCCCTGGAGTAGCTGGTAGCTAAACTCGGTGAACGACATGCCATGATCGGCATTGGCGGCAAGGCGCTTTTTCACGCTGTCCTTAGCCATCATGTAGTTCACGGTAATGTGCTTACCAATGTCGCGAATGAAGTTCAGGAACGAGAACTCTTTCATCCAGTCGTAGTTATTAACGAGCACCGCATGATTAGGGGCATCGCTGTCGAAGTCGAGGAAGTGAGAGAGTTGCTTGCGAATTGCCTCCTGGTTGTGGCGCAATGTCTCCTCGTCAATGAGCTTGCGTTCTTGCGACTTCATTGACGGGTCGCCAATCATGCCCGTTGCTCCACCTATCAAGGCGATGGGACGATGACCGGCACGCTGGAAGTGCTTGAGCATCATGATGCTCACCAGGTGGCCAATGTGTAGCGAGTCGGCAGTGGGATCAATGCCCACGTAGGCCGATGTCATCTCCTTGTTCAACTGTTCTTCAGTACCTGGCATGATGTTATTGATCATGCCTCTCCAAGTTAATTCTTCTACAAAATTCATCGATTTATTGTGTGTTTTTTGTTAATATTCAATTATCAGGATGCAAAAATAGCAAAAAAATCCCACATCACAATCAATAACATTAATTTATAGGAAATTTAAAACCCTAATCAAGTATTCTCCACTTTGAGAAGTTTGGTAACCTCGGCGGGGTTCTCAATGGATAGGAGTTAGACCCGCTTAGTCCGTCTTTGCTTACAAAAATAATTATTTTTCTCCAATCTGCAACACACACAACAAAAAAAACGGTTTTTATCATGCTGCTTTTCACCAGTTTTCAACAGCCACTTCCCCTTGCCACTAAAAAAATTAAAACTAGCAACTATTTGTTCCCCAAAAACAAAAATGCGATTAAGCGAGACAAAGTTTTAGCTTGCTAGAAACCTTGCGAGCGTGAGCATTTTATCTAATTACAAAAAAATAATGCACTATAGCGCTAAAATTAAAATTGTTAGTAATTGTCTGAGAAAAAGTTATCCCAGCAATTGTCCTTAATAAATCCCCTCTAATGCACAAATCATTAGTCCGTAATTGTCTTTTAAAAACAAACGCATCCCCTTTTTTTTTATTATTCCCATCCCATTTCTCAATGTGAAAGATAATTTGTAACTTTGCACGATTTTTGTGACAGCGACATGGCTAATAGTGTTTTACATAAGGTGAAATTTGTCACTCTGGGATGCAAGCTTAACTTCTCAGAGAGCGCCACCATTGGGCAACAACTGCAGCAACGAGGCATCGCCACTGTGGCGGGGCGTGACGAGGTGCCCGACATTTGCGTGGTGAACACTTGCAGCGTCACCGCGCTTGCCGACCGCAAGTGCCGCCAGCACATTCGTAGCCTTATCAAGCGATACCCACAAGCACTAATCGTTGTCACTGGATGCTATGCCCAACTGCAAGGCAAGACCATTGCCGAGATTGATGGAGTGGACATTGTGCTGGGTAATGAGCAAAAGGGAGATATAGTGGGCTACATTGAGGCTTGGCTCAGCAACAAGCACAAAGCTCTTGCCATTACCCCCCACAAAGACATCAAGCGTTTCTCACCATCGTGTGAGTGTGGCGACCGCACGCGCTACTTCCTTAAAGTGCAGGATGGATGCGACTACTATTGTAGCTATTGCACCATTCCACTTGCTCGCGGGCGCAGTCGCAGCGGCAGCATCGAGAGCTTAGTAAACCAGGCACGCGAGGTGGCACAGCGTGGTGGCAAGGAGATTGTTATCACGGGAGTGAACATTGGCGATTTTGGCAAGAACACGGGAGAGAAATTTATCGACCTGCTCATCGCCCTCGACAGCGTTGAGGGAATTGAGCGATATCGCATCTCGTCGATCGAGCCCGACTTGCTCAGTGATGAGGTAATTGACTTTTGCGCATCGTCACGAGCCTTCATGCCACACTTCCATATCCCGCTGCAGAGTGGCAGCAACGAGGTGCTACGGCTCATGCGACGCCACTACGACCGCCAGCTATTTGCCGCTAAGGTAGAGCGCATTCACCATGCCATGCCACACTGCTTCATTGGGGTGGACGTGATGGTGGGTACCCGTGGAGAAACTCCCGAGTGCTTCGACGACTCGTTGCGCTTCATTGCCTCGCTAGGAGTGCAGCACTTGCACGTGTTCCCCTATAGCGAGCGCCCGGGGACTATGGCACTGCGCATCCCTTACATCGTGCCCAAGGCAGTGCGTGACGAGCGTGTGGCACTGATGATGGCCTTGAGCGACCGCCAGCAACGGCAGTTTATTGAACGCTACTTGGGCAATGAACGCCTTGTGCTCTTTGAGCAACCTCCTGCTGGCAGCAAGGTGATGCACGGCTTCACCGACAACTATATCAAGATTAATACTCCTCACTGCGAGCGCCTTGTGGGCAAGGTTGCTCCAGCAAGACTATTGAAGATTAATGACGACTTGAGCGTTGACGCCGAGATTGTTGAAGGCAATGAAGTGGTATTCTAAAATACTTTATGCTCCCATTGGCTGGGCATTGCACCTGCTGGCATTGATGCCATGGCGGGTGCTATATCTCCATGCCGACGCTATCTACTTCCTGGTCTATCATGTGATAGGGTACCGCACTAAGGTGGTGCGCCAAAATCTCAACGAGTGCTTCCCAGGCAAGACTGAGCAGGAGCGACGGGCTATTGAGAAGGAGTTCTATCATCACTTTGCCGATTATTTTGTTGAAACCATCAAGCTCTTGCACATCAGCGACGATGACATGCGACGTCGCATGGTGTTTCACAATGCTCAACTCATCGACAAGGCATTCGACAACAACCAGAGCGTGGTGCTATATGCCGCACACTACGGCAACTGGGAATGGGTAACATCTATCACATTGTGGTTTGACAGCCGTGCCCACAGTGATGCCGTGCAAGGACAAGTGTATCAACCTCTTGAAAATGAATGGTTCGATAATTTCTTTTTGCGCCTGCGACAGCGGTTTCACACAGTGTGCATCAGCAAGAAACGCATTTTGCGCGAGATGATAACCCTCAAGCAACAGGGACGAAACATGGGAATAGGCTTCATTGCCGACCAGCATCCGTGGACTAACGAGGAGCATCATGTGCTTGACTTCTTGAACCACCCCACGGCTTTCGTGCCTGGACCCGAAGCTATAGGGCGAAAACTAAACTGCCAAGCGGTGTTTCTTGATGTTCAAAAGAAAAAACGGGGACACTATGAGTGCACCCTGGTGCCATTGAGCGACAACTGCGCCAATGAGCCTCAGGGCTCCATCACCACACGATATGCTCGCTTGCTTGAGAAGCGCATCGTCAATGAGCCTGCCTACTGGTTATGGACCCACAAGCGCTGGAAACGACCTGTAGCTTTCCCCAGTGGATATACTCGAGACAACGAACTTCAATTCTACGCTAACCACTCACACAACCGATAACTGACAACTGATAACGAACTGATAACTCACAACTGATAACTGACAACTGATAACTGATAACTGACAACTGATAACTGACAACTGATAACTCCAATGAAACCTGTAGCGGTAATAATATTAAACTGGAACGGAGCAAAATTGCTAAGGCGATATTTGCCCACGGTGATTGAAGGCACTAATGCCCTAATTGCCGACATCATTGTTGCCGACAATGGTAGCACCGACGACAGCCGGCAAGTCCTAAAACAGGAATTTCCACAGGTTAAAACACTATTCTTTGACAAGAACTATGGATTTGCCGAGGGATATAACCGGGCTATCAACGAGACTAATTATCAGTACACAGTGCTGCTAAACAGTGACGTGCGCACACCAGCAGGATGGCTCGACCCATTGCTGGAGTTTATGGAAGAGCATCCCAATGTGGGTGCCGTGCAGCCCAAGTTGCTACAGGACCGCAACGATGACAAGCTCATGTTTGAATATGCTGGAGCTGCTGGCGGATTTATTGACAAGCATGGCTACCCCTATTGCCGAGGTCGTGTGTTTGAGGCCATCGAGGACGACCACAACCAATATGACGGTAAGGATATCGACATCTTTTGGGCTACAGGAGCCTGCCTGATGGTGCGTAGCAAGCTTTACAATCGTGTGGGAGGGCTCGACAAGGACTTCTTTGCCCACATGGAAGAGATTGACCTGTGCTGGCGCATTCACCTCAGTGGCTGCGACATCCGCGTTGTCACAGCTAGCCACGTGTTTCACTTGGGTGGTGGCAGCTTGCCACAAGGTAATCCTCGCAAGACCTATCTCAACTTCCGCAACAGCCTGCTACTTCTATATAAGAATCTACCCAAGCAGGATGGGAAGCGGATTCTCATTGTGCGACGCCTCTACGACACACTTGCGCTGGGCATGGCGATGGCTAAGTTGCACTGGGGCGACGCGTGGGCTATAGTGCGTGCCCATCACGACTATCGCAAGATGAAACACCTCTATAGTTGCCAACCCACCCAAAACTTGCTCAAGACGTTCCCTGGAGCTCAGCGAAACATTGTCATCGACTACTACCTCTTGCGCAAGAAAAAGTTTTAATCTATAGCACATAATCCTAATCTCCACATCACAGCAATATCAACACTCTTTTCAACACCAATTTTTTTTATTTATGGCAATGGCAAGAAATAAAGACAATACACCTAACATCACTAAGCTAGGTAATCAAGGCACAATATATGAGGACCATTACGATCCTAAAGTGCTAGAAACATTCGATAATTTACACCCCGACAATGAGTATCTTGTGACATTTGATTGCCCTGAGTTTACCGCACTATGCCCTATCACTGGGCAACCCGACTTTGGACGCATTGTCATCAGCTACATCCCACGAGTGCGAATGGTTGAAAGCAAGAGCCTGAAGCTATACCTTTTCAGCTTCCGCAACCAGGGCGACTTCCATGAGGACTGCGTGAACATCATCATGAAAGACCTCGTGGCACTGATGGACCCTAAATACCTGGAAGTGACAGGATATTTCAACGCTAGGGGAGGAATATCGATTGTGCCGTTTGCCAACTATGGCGATGACGACCACCAGGAACTAGTGCGACAGCGCATGCTCAATAGTTTTAAGAACCGTTTGTAATAAACAAAGCAATATCTATGGCTAAAGATTCAATAATAATACTTTCGGGAGGTATGGACTCGTGCACGCTACTGCATGAATACAAGGACAACATTGCTCTTGCCATCACCTTCGACTACGGCTCATTGCAGAACAAGCAAGAACAAAAGTGTGCCAGTGAGCAATGTGGCAAGCTTGGAATCAAGCACATCATCATTCCGCTCGACTTCATGAAACTCTACTTCAAGAGTGCTTTGCTAAGCAATGACCCTGCCGATGTACCCGAGGGGAACTACGACGACAACAACATGAAGGCCACTGTGGTTCCATTCCGCAACGGCATCATGCTTGCCATCGCTTGTGGCATTGCCGAGAGTAATGGGCTGCAGCGCGTCATGATTGCCAACCACAGTGGTGACCACGCCATTTATCCCGATTGCAGGCAAGATTTCATCAATGCCATGTCGACGGCGATGCAACAAGGCACCTACGAGGGAGTGACTGTGTTTGCACCCTACACTAACCTGTCTAAGAGCGATATCGCTCGGCACGGTAAAGAACTGGGGGTAGACTATGCCATGACCTACTCGTGCTATCGTGGCGGCGACAAGCACTGTGGCAAGTGCGGCACATGCCGTGAACGCCGTCAGGCACTGCGCGATGCCGGTATCCCCGACCCCACTCCCTACGAATAAACATAACTAACAACTGATAACTATCAACTGACAACTGATAACTGACAACTGATAACTGTCAACTGATAACTGACAACTGACAACTGATAACTATGTACTACGTAGAAAAAATTCTTGAAATATCGTCGTGCCACCAGCTCTATCTCGACTATGAGAGCAAATGCGAAAACCTGCACGGCCACAACTGGATAATTAAAGTATACTGTAAAGCTAAAGAACTTGACAGTAACGGGCTAGTGTGCGATTTCACGCTCATTAAGAAACTCATTCACAACCACATCGATCACAAAAACTTGAACGAGGTACTCAAGTTCAACCCCACTGCCGAGAACATTGCGCACTGGGTGGTTGAGACTGTACCCAACTGCTACCGCGCCGACGTGTGGGAGTCGCGCGACAACATGGCATCCTACACCCGCGACGAGTAATCTACACATTTAACCCTTATGTTCCCTATCAACGAAATATTCCATTCACTGCAAGGTGAAGGATATAATACTGGTACCGCTAGTGTGTTTATACGCTTCAGCGGATGCAATTTACATTGCCATTTTTGCGACACTCAGCATCTTAACCACACCATGATGTCGCTACCGCAACTAGTGGAAGAAGTGATGAAATACCCCAGTGCGCCTCTCATCGTGCTCACTGGGGGGGAACCTTCGCTCTACGTTGATGAGGAACTGATAAAAGCCCTGAAATTGACTGGTAAACGCATTGCCATCGAAACTAATGGCACACGACTTTTACCAAGTGGTATCGACTGGATAACGCTATCGCCCAAGCAAGGTTTTGAAGGTGGAGATAACAAGCCATGCCTGCTACAACAATGCGATGAACTAAAAGTAGTGTATACAGGGCAGGAACTAAGCCAGTATGACTACATTAACGCTCGCCATCGCTACTTGCAGCCTTGCTTTGTCGACGACGAGCGACAACGCGAACTCAATATTCAATCCTGCGTCAACGCAGTGCTCACCCACCCCACCTGGCGATTATCACTTCAAACTCACCGCCTGCTGGGCATTAGATGACGACATCATTTTCCCCCCCAAAAAAAGAAATTGGTCATTAGGTTTTATGTCATCTCAAGATTTAAAACTCCTGGTCAATAAGCTCAATAAACATTGAACGCACCTCGCGTAGCACTATCATGCGACGCTTCTCACCCACCATTTGGCTCATGTAGAGTTCAAAGCCTTCGTCGGTAACAGCTAGACCCTGCAACTCGGGCAAGGCATTCATGAAATTACCTTTATCACCGGGGGTCCACAGCCACCCACGGCTTGAGTCGACAGTGGCCCACTGGTCGAATGTCGACACCAGCCTGTTGCCAATGAAGCATGCCACTACTGCAAGCGCCTGACCGTCCACAGGCTTGAATTCCACAGCATATAGCTTGCGATCGCTCTCCTCCAGATTGGCAAGCCAGCGTGCATTTTTCACCACACGCCCACCAAAGTGTTCACTCACCACTTGTTGCTTATCCTTTTCCATGGCAGTGACACGCTCAGGATACTTCCAGCGACTGAATGGCATCATTTGATGCGTGGCAAGATATTGGTCGGTTACAAGAATAGGATATAACTCATTCTCTTTATAACCACGAAACATGGTTTTTATAGCTTGAGGAGTAGAAAGCGAGTAGATGGCACCACCATCGTTACTCTTGAGCACAGCATCACCCACCTGTTTCTTGAACACGATGTGCTTGTATTGCTGAGCAGGGAGCATAGTGTGAGCATTGGTGACAAACTCATTGGCCTTGTAGCTAGCACGAGTGAGGACAGGAAGCTGCGACAAGGTGATGTCGGTTGTCGCATCAATGTAGTGTCCTATCATGCGAAACGGCATCCATTGCAATGTCTCGGAATTCTCAACACTAGCTACTTGATTCTTCTTTAAGCCACGGTTGAGTTCTTTTTGCACCTTCGAAGCTTTCACTGCTTTACCCTTACCATCAATATATTTTTCATTGCCGTCAACAACCTGCATAGAGAAATTGAGTGGTTCTAATCTACCACTCTTGAAACTATAGAAATCAGCCCCAACAATATCACCGGCACCTTTTGTCGTCGTTACAATCATCACGCCATTGCGAATGGCAAGGTCAATATGCTCGCCTTGAGCATTATAGCCCATATTAAGCAAATGTTCTAGCTTACCATTAACACTAGTAAATAAGCAACCATAACTCTCATCAAATGTGCTCACCCACAACAAACTCTCATCACTGTTTCCAGTAGTGATGATGGCAAACTTTTCAGGGCGCTGGTGCTTCTTGAGATGATACTGCTCAAAATCTTGTATCACACGTGCCACATTGGCTGCATAGGGCTCAATTACACCTTTTCCATTGCTAGCCTGAGCGGTTAAAACAATAGTTAAAAGCAATAACGATAAAAATAATTTCTTCATTACAAGTTAAATCAATATTATATATTAATTATGACCTAAAATGAGAGTATAGGTTTAAACTGTTGCAAAATTGTAATAGTAATAAAACACACAAACATTTTACCTACGCCTCCCATGTCGCTGACCAGTGGCGTGGTGGTGATTAGGGCTCTGGTCTAGGAATGGAGAAGAGTGTGTTCAGTATTATTGGTATTATTAGTGTATGATTAAAGTTTTTAAATCTTCTGTTATCTGGTGATATTCAATACAGTAGTGGCTAGAATAAGAAATGAGGCTCACTTTTGTGATGAGGTGGATTTCAGCCGATAGGCTGACCTTTGAGTAACCTGGGGTACCGGCCAGACGAGCGAAGCGAAGCGAGAGAGGATGGTAGGCACCCCAGGAGATAGAACCGCCCCCTCTCGTCACTGAAGATGACCCCTTTGTTTTGTCGAACAGCAAGATATTGGTATATATAAAAGTTGTGGTATTGGTATATATAAAACAAGAGGACCCAAGATTGCTCTTGAGTCCTCTCTTAAGGGGCGATTACCTACTCTCCCACTTTCGCAGTACCATCGGCGTGGTGAGGCTTAACTTCT
>REGX01349957.1_pt1 | contig 14637 bp, 9 predicted proteins | sample 2276321 | NCBI WGS metagenome assembly REGX01 (sample SAMN08335021, study PRJNA423103) | bovine gut metagenome | biome: bovine gut metagenome; feature: rumen; material: feed digesta; isolation source: rumen digesta from from 15 high feed efficiency cows and 15 low feed... | host: Bos taurus ... | reverse complement strand
TCCATCTCACCAGCGGTGATGAATGTCTGAAGGTTGAGCAAGTGATAAGCCTTCTGAATCAAGCGGTTAACGCCACTCTCCTCCAAACCGAGCTCGTCGAGGAACATCTTCTTGTCCTCATAGCTTTCGAGAGAAGCAATGTCTTCTTCGGTCTTAGCTGCAATAATCATTGCCTCTGCACCTTCACGTGCAGCAATCTCCTCAATCTTCTTTGAATACTCATTACCAGTCTTAGCGCTAGTCTCATCTACATTGCAAACATAGAGTACTGGCTTGGTGGTGAGAAGGAACAAATCGTGAGCAGCCTGAATTTCATCCTTGCTCTCGAAAGTAACTTCACGGGCATTGCGACCCTGCTCCAAAACCTCTTTGTAAGCCTCGAGAACGCTAACCATCAGTTTTGCATCCTTGTTGCCTGCTGCAGCCATCTTCTGCTGCTTAGCCATCTGAGAATCAATAGTCTCAAGGTCCTTGAGCTGCAACTCAGTATCGATAATCTCCTTGTCAGCTAGTGGATCTACAGCCATACCACCCTCACGAACGATGTTGTCATCGTCGAAACAACGGATAACATGGATGATAGCATCACACTCACGAATGTTGCCAAGGAATTTGTTACCTAAACCTTCGCCCTTGCTTGCACCCTTTACCAATCCGGCGATGTCGACGATCTCGCAGGTTGCAGGAACGATGCGGCCTGGATGAACAATCTCGGCAAGTTTATTGAGTCGCTCATCAGGAACGGTGATGACGCCTAGGTTTGGTTCGATAGTACAGAAAGGAAAGTTAGCCGACTGTGCCTTTGCACTCGACAAACAATTGAATAGTGTAGATTTTCCTACGTTTGGAAGACCTACAATACCACATTTTAAAGCCATATTTTATTTAAACGTTTAAATTTCTGCTTGCAAAGTTAGTGATTTATCTTTAGATAGTGGAATATCCCTATATATTTTATTCTATTTTAATTATGAAGAGGGGATTTCAAAAGCTGTGAGGAATAAGAGAATAAAGGAATTAGAGCCATTATCTACCATTTTGAATTGCAGATATTTGGTTTTTATTCTAAAGCGATTATTCTCTTATCCTTATTATGCCTCCTTTTGATGTCTTCTTTTATTCATATTTTAATGAGCTTCCAGCCAGTTCTTGCCCCATCCTGCATCTGCTGTCAATGGAACTTTGAGCGTATAGGCTTTCTGCATCTCTTCCAAAACAATTTGTTCAACTTTTTCTTTCTCCTCTGGATATACCGAGAAGTTCAATTCGTCGTGTACCTGCAGAATCATTTTGCTTCGGATATTCTCCTTGCGGAAACGATTCCAAATGCGAATCATTGCTACCTTGATGATGTCGGCCTCGCTTCCCTGTATAGGGGCATTGATGGCATTGCGCTCAGCAAAACCTCTTACAGTTCCATTATGGCTGTTGATATCCGGCAGATAGCGACGACGATGGAAGACAGTTTCGGCATATCCCTTTTCTCTTGCAATTTGTTTAGATTCTTCCATATATTGCTTCACCTTAGGGAAGGTGGCAAAGTATCCATCAATGATTTCCTTTGCCTCTCCATTTGGAATCTCCATGCGTTGTGCCAAACCATAGGTGGTGATGCCGTAGATGATACCGAAATTGGCTTGCTTGGCCTTTTTACGCTGACTATCGCTGACATTTTCCATCTCTTCTTTCCAGATTTTTGCAGCGGTTGCACGATGGATATCCTGTCCTTCGTTGAAGGCTTCTATCATGTTCTCATCGCCAGAAAGGTGTGCCATGATGCGAAGTTCTATCTGTGAATAGTCGGCAGAAAAGAACAGACATCCTGGTTCTGGAATGAAACACTTTCTAATCTCCTTTCCGTCATCTGTTCTTACTGGAATATTCTGAAGGTTTGGATCGCTTGATGATAGGCGACCAGTGGCTGTAAGTGCCTGATTGAATGATGTATGAATTCTTCCTGTCTTTGGATTTATCAATTTTGGAAGAGCATCTATATAGGTACTCAACAACTTCTTCATGCCTCGATAGTTGAGGATTTCATCTACAATCGGATTTTTTGACTTCAAACTCTGTAGTACTTCCTCGGAAGTTACATACTGACCTGTACGTGTCTTCTTTGGCTTCTCCATGATTTTCATCTTGCCAAAGAGAATATCACCTACCTGTTTTGGAGATGAAATGTTGAATTCCTCGCCAGCTTCCTTATAGATATTTCTCTCATACTCGTTCATTCGCTGAGTAAAGATATCCGAAGTTTCCTTCAAGGCATCAGTGTCGAGACAAACTCCGTTTAGTTCCATATCTGCAAGAACAGGAACTAAAGGCATCTCAATATTCCAGAAAAGATCCTCGACATTATACTCTTTCAGTTTTGGTTCGAGCACTTGGTAGAGTCGGAGAGTGATGTCGGCATCTTCGGCTGCATACTCATAAACTTGTGAAGGCTCAAGATCGCGCATCGATTTCTGATTTTTTCCCTTTGGACCAATCAACTCTTCAATGTGAACAGTTTGATAGTTGAGATACACCTCAGCCATATAGTCCATGTTGTGATGTAACTCTGGTTGGATGACGTAGTGAGCAATCATAGTGTCGAATAGCTTACCTTTAATTTCAACATCATAATTTCTCAGTACCTCATAATCATACTTGATGTTCTGACCAATTTTGAGAATTTCCTCATTCTCATAGATAGGTTTGAAAATTGATACAATTTTTAAAGCTTCTTCACGATTAGCAGGAATTGGCACATAGTATGCCTCATTTTCCTTCACTGAGAAGCTTAAACCTACCAATTCTGCCTCTACAGCATGTGTTGAAGTCGTTTCTGTATCTAGACTGAGAATTTTATTTGTCAATAAAAACTCAGATAACTTTTCTATTTCCTCTTGATTATCAACCAATTTATAATTATGAGACCTCGTTTTTATCGTCTCATAATTTGTATTTTCAATCGTTTCTTGCCCATCGCCCGTGTTTACGGCAAAGAGATCGAGCTGTTGGTTTACAGTTTTTTGTTTTGGTTCAGACTTTTTAAGAACTCTGTCTTTGAATGATTTAAATTCCAATTCTGTAAAAATTCCATTTAGCTTCTCCTCATCAGGTTGCTCAACTTGTAATTTTTCCAATGTGATGTCGCCAAGAGGAACATCCGTTCGGATGGTGGCAAGGAAGTAACTCATCTTGATGTCCTCGACAGCACCTTCCACTTTTTCCTTCATTTTACCTTTCAGCTGATCGGTATGCTGAAGCAATCCCTCGACACTTCCAAATTCATTGATAAGTTTTGCTGCTGTTTTTTCACCCACACCTGGACAGCCAGGGAAGTTATCAGCAGAATCGCCCATTAATGCTAAGAGGTCGATGACTTGGGTAGGGGAGGAGATACCATATTTAGCAGAAATCTCCTGAACGCCCAATGTCTCATAGCCACCACCATGTTGAGGACGATACATATATACATTCTCTCGGATGAGCTGACCATAGTCCTTATCAGGGGTGAGCATATAGGTTTCAATACCCATTTCGCCCGACTTGGTAGCAAGTGTTCCGATAATGTCATCTGCCTCAAAACCATCTACTTGCAAGATTGGAATGTGATAGGCTTCAAGGATTTCCTTGATAATTGGAACACTCAATTTTATATCTTCTGGAGTTTCCTCACGCTGTGCCTTATATTCAGGAAAAGCCTCATGACGGAAAGTTTTTCCATGATCGAAAGCCACACCAAGATACTTAGGCTTTTCCTTTGTCAGCACCTCATTCAAGGTGTTGCAAAATCCCATGATTGCCGAAGTATTTAGTCCCTTAGAATTTATTCTTGGATTTCTAATCAAGGCGTAATAAGACCTATATATGAGCGCATATGCGTCTAGTAGAAACAGTTTATCCATAATTATTTTAATTTATCGTGTAAAATTACGAAAAAATTCTCTCATCTCCGATAATTTCGCTAATTTTGTATCAAATTTATAAATAGGATGGATTATTTACAGCTTATTAAGCAGCCAATCGAGGGCGAGCTTAAAGACTTTATAGATCTTTTCAACCAGTCGCTATCCCATACAGATGGCCTTCTTTCCCAGGTTCTTGAGCATATCAAGTCAAGAGCTGGAAAACGCATGCGCCCTATGCTTATCCTGTTGATGGCGAGAAATTTTGGTAAGGTTTCAGATGTTACTCAGCATGCTGCGGTGGGTTTGGAACTTTTGCATACAGCTTCTTTGGTGCATGATGATGTGGTAGATGAGAGCGATGAGCGTCGTGGACAGAGCAGTGTGAATGCTGAATATAATAACAAGGTTGCTGTTCTGGTAGGTGACTATCTGCTTTCAACAGCTCTCTTGAATGTTTCGTTCACTCATTCTGAAAAAATCGTAAGATATTTGGCAGAACTAGGTAGAACTCTTTCGAATGGAGAGATTCTTCAGTTGAGTAATATTTCTAATCAGAAGATCTCTGAAGAGGTTTATTATCAGATTATTAAGAATAAAACAGCTGCTTTGTTTGAGGCTTGTGCTACTATTGGAGCAGAGTCGGCTGGAGCTTCTGATGAGCAGGTAAAGGCTGCAGGAAAATTCGGACAAAATCTCGGTATTATCTTCCAAATTAGAGATGATATCTTCGATTATTATGATTCCGACAAGATAGGTAAACCTACTGGGAATGATATGGCTGAAGGAAAGCTGACACTTCCTGTTATCTATGCTTTGAATTCTACAGGTAATGAGGAAATGTATGCTATTGCCAAAAAGGTGAAAGATGGCAATGTTTCTCAAGAGGAAATTGCTAAGCTCGTAGCTTTCACAAAGGAAAATGGAGGTATAGAATATGCAGATAAGTGCATGTGGAACTTCCATAAGGAATGTATGGAATTCCTTGATAATCAGTCTTCTGATCCAACTATTAAGGCTTCTTTGAAAGCCTATCTCGATTTCGTTATCGAAAGAAATCTATAAGAACATTTTTAATTCTATTATAAAACCTCAGCAAAGGCCTGATTTTCAGCTTGCTGAGGTTTTTCTTTTGTCTTGTATTTGCTATTTATGTAATGTGAAACGATCGTTTCATATTATGTCAAACGTTCGTTTCACATTGTTCATCTGCCTTTAATGGCTTAGAAATACTTAATCTCCTGACCTTCAATCTCGCTGATAAGAAGGTTGGTTAAGCGGCTTGTACCCAAGCGTAACCAGTAATTAGTTAGCCATTTCTCGCCGAGGACTTCCTTAACGATAGTGTAAAGGATGATAGCATCCATAGTAGAATTAATGCCTCCAGCAGGCTTAATACCTATCTGGATACCTGTCTGCTCATAATATTCTTTTATGGCCTGACACATCACGTAAACGCCTTCTGGGGTAGCTCCAGCCTTCTCCTTACCAGTTGAAGTCTTGATATAGTCAGCACCAGCATACATAGAGAGGATAGCAGCCTTCTTAACATTGCTCAAATTGCCAAGGCAGCAAGTCTCAAGGATTACCTTCATTGGCACCTCTCCACATACATCCTTCAGTTCCTGCATATCGTCGCACATACCCTCGTAATCCTCGCTGAGGAACTTACCTACAGGCATTACAATATCGATGTTTGTAGCGCCATCCTGGATAGCGAGTGATGTCTCAGCAATCTTAACCTCCATACGGCTCTGAGATGAAGGGAAATTGCCTGTTACGTTGGTAATTTCAACGCCATCTACCTCGAGGCTATCGCTGATAAGCTCTGTGAAAACAGGATAAGCACAAATAGCAGCTACGTGAGGAAGGTTAGGGTAGTCATTAGCAAACTGGTTTACCTTCTCGGTCATAGCGAGGATTTTCTCCTCAGTATCTGTAGTGCTGAGGGAAGTAAGCTCTACACTTCCGAGGAGGAACTTCTTTACCTCAACATTATCATTCTCAGGAACTTTCTCGATGATGAGCTTCTTAATAGCCTCGGCTACTTCCTTCTCATCAACGTTGGTATTATACTTAGCAAGCGCCTGTTCGTACTTGCTTTCCTCTTTGATTTTCTTCTCGTCGATATCATTCATCACGATATCCTTAATACTCTTTTTTTCTGCCATAATTATCTATGTTTTTATATTTGATTTATGCTTTTAATTTCGGATTGTCGAGATGTCGAGTGGCATCTCTTTTGGTTTTCTTGTCGAAGCTTTTCTGGAGTTCTTCAGTGAGATCTACTCCCGTTTGGTTAGCAAGGCACATCAATACCCATAGTATATCTGCCATTTCCTCTCCAAGATTAGGCTTTTCGCCCTCCTTGAAGCTCTGATCGCCATACTTTCGGGCGATAATTCTAGCCAGCTCGCCTACTTCCTCGGTGAGGCAAGCCATATTGGTGAGTTCGCTGAAATAACGAACACCGTATGTTTTAATCCACTGATCTACAGCTTCTTGTGCTTCTTTTATCGTCATCTTATTCCTTATTATGAGTATCCATGCAAATCGTTACAGGACCATCGTTGAGCAATTCCACCTTCATATCTGCCCCGAATTCTCCTGTTCCTACTGGTTTTCCTAAAGCCTCAGAAAGGCGAGTGCAGAAGGTTTCATAGAGTGGGATGGAGATTTCGTGCTTGGCTGCACGAATCCAACTAGGACGATTGCCCTTTTTATAGCTTGCCATTAAGGTGAACTGACTTACCACTATGATTTCGCCATCTACTTCAGTGATAGGCAAATTCATCACACCATTCTCGTCGTCGAAGACTCTAAGACCGATAACCTTTTTTACTAACCAGTCGATATCTTCCTCTGTATCAGATGATTCGATGCCTAAAAGGATTAAATAGCCTTTACCGATTTTTGATTTTACCTTGCCTTCAATCGTTACAGAGGCATGACTCACACGTTGTATAACAATTCTCATACTGCAAATATAGTAATTATCTTTGAAGAACTTGAATTTCTGTTGATTTATTTAATTATTCAGCTTTATGAAAATACTCATATAGCAATTGAGCTTTAGATGGTCCTAATACCTCTGTAAGGCTCTGTATGTCAGCTTCTTTAGCTTTCTTTACGCTTTTAAAAGCTTTCATAATATCCTCTTTCGCCTTAGGACCTATACCCTTGATGTCATCCAGCTCTGAATGGAGGGCATGCTTGCTTCGCTTATCCCTATGGAAAGTGATAGCATAGCGGTGAACTTCGTCTTGAATCTGTGTGAGAATCTTGAATAGTTCGCTTTTTACATCTAATCCAACTGTCTGAGGTGGCCATCCATATAGCAATTCGTTAGTTCTGTGCTTGTCGTTCTTTGCCAGACCAGCTATTGGTATATCTAGATGTAATTCGCCCTCTACAACCTCTCTTACTACGCTCATTTGGCCCATACCACCATCTGTGATGATAAGGTCGGGTAGAGGTGTGTTTTCTTCCATCATACGAGTGTATCTTCTTCTTACAACCTCCTGCATGGAAGCATAGTCATCAGGACCTACAACCGTCTTAATGTTGTACTTTCGATAGTCTTTTCTAGAAGGTTTCATACCCTTATAAACAATACATCCTGCTACAGCATCAGTACCAGATATGTTGGAGTTATCAAAGCACTCTATTTGATAAGGCATTTTATCTAGTTTTAAAGCGTTCTGGAGCTCTTTCATTAAGCGAGTCTGTCGTTGTTCAGGATTAAGCTTTTCGGCCTGTTTCAGGCGGTCGAATTTGTATTGTTTGCCATTCATTTCGGATAGCTCCAACAGATGATGCTTGTCTCCTCTTTGAGGTACGAAAAACTCTGCATCCTTAATCTTCCAGTTGATTTCAAATGGCACAATAATCTCTTTGGCATGACTATGGAATCTTTCTCTTATCTCAGGAATAGCTGTCAGCAGCAAATCCTCATCGGTTTCATCCAATTTACGCTTATATTCATACGTAAAGCTCTGATTTATAGTACCATTAGTGACATGTAGGTAGTTTACAAAAGCATTTTTATTACCTTCATCATCCACTATTGTGAATACATCAACATCGGTAATAGTATGGCTAACCACCTCGCTTTTAGATACAAATTCCTGTAGGAGAAGGTATTTCTTTTTAAGTTCCTCGGCTACTTCAAATTTCAGTAATTGTGCATTCTTCTGCATCAATTCAAATAAGTGTTCGCCTACTTTTCGGGTGTTTCCCTTCAGAATTTCCCTTGCCATAGCGATATTGGCTTGGTAATCCTCGTAGGATTGCTTGTTGATGCAAGGAGCCCCACAGTTATGAATATGGTACTCCAGACAAGGCTTATACTTGCCAGCATTAATGTCTTTTTCGTTTAGTGGAAATCTGCAAGTTCTAGGTTTATATACCCTCTTAATTATATCCAGCACTGCATACATAGAAGATATATGAGGGTAGGGACCATAAAAAGTTCCAAACTTCTTGTTAATGGTTCTAGTCTTAAAGATGCGAGGAAAGAACTCATTTGTTACACAGATGCTAGGATAAGTTTTTCCGTCCTTCAATAATACATTATACCTTGGATTGTACTTCTTGATTAAGCTGTTTTCCAACAGTAAAGCATCCTCTTCTGTGTTAACTACAGTATAGGTGATATCCTGTATTTTGGATACAAGAACCTTAGTTTTATAGCGATCAACCTCCTTATGAAAGTAGGAAGATACACGATTTTTAAGACTTTTCGCCTTTCCGACATATATAATATGCTTAGGGTCTGGATTCTTTCCAGGCTCTCTTCTTTGATCATAATATTGATAGCTGCCAGGTTTTTGTGGCATACTCAATACTATACCTTTTAAATAGGCTAGTCTTTCTTCATTTTCTTCTTTCTTCATATCCCGTAACTTCCTAGTTTATAGGTACTTTATAAGTTTAAGTTTCACGTGAAACATTAAGTTTAAACTTTGATCTATCGCTTTGTTTTCTTCTCTTTCTTGACTGTCTTTTCGAGGAAAATAATAGCTTATTTCTTGTTTTAATTTACTAGTTTGCAAGTGTTTATAAGTTTGTATAATCCTCTTGGTATTTACTCCTAAGATAGTATAATACTAAGTCTTAATGAGTGGGGAACTTTCGCTTCAAAAGTATTCTCTTTGTTAAGAGAGTGTGACTTTTCTTCTTCTTGCTTTGATTTGCAGATCTATCTATTTTGATTATAAAGAAAGAGAAGTCCCACTCCCTAACAGTTGAATGTGTTAGAAATACTTTCTAGAGTAATTCCATGGTTTAGAACTTCAATAAAGAAGTAACCTCTATACCATGATCCTCAAATATCTTTCGGCTATTAGGAAACTCCTCATGCAACTCGATAATAAAGTTACAGTAGATCTTCTTTGGATTGAACTTCTTTACCAGTTTGCAAGCAGCCTCCATTGTGCCACCAGTTGCCAATAAGTCATCGTGGAGAAGAATAACATCATTCTCGTCGATTGCATCCTTGTGGATCTCAATAGTGTCGATGCCATATTCCTTTGCATAGCTTTCCTGAACTGTTTCACAAGGCAATTTTCCTGGTTTACGGCAGAGAACAATTCCTGCTCCTAGTTTGCATGCTACTGCAGAAGACATCACGAAACCGCGGCTTTCGATACCAACAATTTTAGTAATACCCTTGTCTTTATAGAGATTGTACATCTCATTTGTAATCTCCTGAAGTGCTTCAGGATTTTTAAATAGGGTAGTTACATCTCGGAAATTTACTCCCTTGATAGGCCAATCTGGGATACATCTCAGATTCTCCAATAATAATTCGTTGTTCATTTTACTATATTTATTATTTAATTCTATGTTTCTGTTTTATTTGTATTTTTGAGATTTCCTATATTATATAAGGTGTAATCTCAATATGTTTTCTGTGTTTATTGCTTAAATTCTTGTTTTTTGAGGATTTATATTGGAAAGATTTACCCCTTTCCTTATTTTCGTTGGTAGGATTGATAACCTACTTATTTCGGTTAATCAACCCTGAAATCTCCAATTTTTACCTCGTTTTTAATCTTATATTGTTGTTCTCTATTCGAGAAATCAGTATTTCTTTCTTTTCTTTTTCTTTGCTATATCGGCCTATTATTGCCTAATATTCTATTAAATTTCGTGGAAAAACAGTCTTAGTTTATGTTCAATTCGGAATATTCTTTTGTTTATTTTGCTATTCCTTTAGTATTTATATATGCTTTTATCTCTTGTTTTTTTGTTTTGAGAACTTTATTTTAATTGGCATAATAGGGGATATGTATTTGCCTTTGAAGCTTTCTTTACCTCTTATATTTGTTTTCGAGTTACCTTTGAAATAGTTTTTTTCATCCTTTTCTTGGTAGTTTATACGCTCATTTACTTGTTTTATTTAGGGGTTTTACTAGAAAATGGCTTTAATTTTAATATTTTATCTTAGCCATTCCTTATGTTTTTCCCCGTTTTTTTGCTTGTTATTGGCTCTTTAATTCAATTTCTAATGGATTATTCAGGTCATATTTGTCATGCTCAAGTGACCTTATTTCTTCAGTTTTCAACTCAGAATATAGATTCTTGATCTACATTTCTGGTTTTATTTTTATATTATAATTCTAGTTTCCTCTTAGGAATTTTGCTACTTTTTTAAATTTTCAAGCCTTTTTCCTTTTGAAAACAAGCCTATTTATCTCTAGTAATCTAGAAATATCTTATTGATTATTTCGAATTTTCTATCCTTCTAATCTTTAATATTTCTTTCGATTTTAGACTTGATAGGATAGGAGAGTATACTTGTTTTGGCATATTCTTTAGCTCCAAAATGAGGCCAAATTCTAGCTAGATTTTATCGTTTCTTCGAGTCTGTTTCACTTCTATCTTTAGGGCTAATTTTTATTAGCTCTTTGCTTCCATTTGAGTTTACTCTCCTATGCTCTAATCCTTGCTTTTCCTCTCGATATTATATGTGAAACATCAATGTGTTTCACATATAATATTACTCGATTTCTTCGAAGTTTTACGTTCTACTTTAAACCTTAACTTATTGGGAATCAACCTCTTATTATAAGCATAGTTTCACGTGAAACATTTGAAAATTTGAGGGAGAGACGTTGTGAAACTAGCGTCCGAGGAGCACTAGCATCACGTTAATATCACTAGGACTTACGCCTGGAATTCGGCTTGCTTCAGCCAAAGTTTCTGGGTCGATTCTTTCGAGTTTTTGTCTTCCTTCGATGGAAATTTCGTGGAGCTCCTTGTAGTTAAATCTTCCCTTGATTTTTATGTTCTCAAGACGGCGCATTTTGTCGGCAACCAAATTCTCTCGATCAATATATCCTTTGTATTTCATCAAGACTTCTGCAGCCTCTGCAATTTCTTCTTTTCGATTCTTTGGCGATTCCATCATTTCTTTTAGTTCTGGAATTATCTCTGAGAGATTTTGCAAATTCAAATGAGGACGAGCAATTAAATCGATAAGTTTGCAACCAGCATGGAGTGGAGTAGTTCCAAGTGCTTCCAATTGAGAATTTATATTCTTTGGTTTAATCGGAGTCTCTTTACAGAAATTTATCAATTTATCGATAGCTTCTTTTTTCTCCAACCACCAGTCGTATCTTTCTCTTGTTGCAAGACCTAAGTTGTAACTCTTTTCGGTTAAACGTGCATCAGCATCATCCTGGCGTAGCAAAATTCTATATTCAGCTCTTGAGGTAAACATTCGATAAGGTTCATCAACACCCTTTGTTGTTAAATCATCGATAAGTACGCCAATATAACTTTCATCACGATGCATAACAAAAGGTTCTCCTCCATTGCATCGGATTGCTGCGTTTATTCCGGCAACCGTTCCTTGTCCACCAGCTTCCTCGTAACCTGTTGTTCCGTTTACTTGTCCTGCGAAGAACAATCCAGGTAAAATTTTAGATTCCAGCGAATGCTTTAATTGGGTAGGGTCGAAGTAATCGTATTCAATAGCATAACCTGGACGGTAGATCTCGACATCCCTCAAAGCTGGAATCTTTCGAAGAGCTTCCAACTGAATATCCATCGGCATACTTGATGAAAAACCATTTAGATACATTTCGTTAGTATCTGTACCTTCTGGCTCCAAAAAGAGAGGATGCTGATCTTTATCAGGGAAAGTAACCAATTTAGTTTCTACAGATGGACAATAACGAGGACCTGTAGATTGAATCTGTCCGTTGAAGAGAGGAGAGTCGGCTAATCCACTCTTTAAAGTATCGTGACATTCCTTATTTGTATAAGTAGTCCAGCAAGGAAGTTGAGGAAGCGTATGATGTTCGCCCATGTAAGAGAACTGATGGAAATCAGAATCACCAGGCTGCTCCTCCATATCTTCGAAATGAACACTTCTCTTATCAATTCTCACAGGAGTACCCGTTTTCATTCTTTCAGAAGTGATACCCCATCGAGTAATACTTTCTGTGAAATTGTGAACAGCAGGCTCAGCGCATCTGCCACCCTCGAGCATTTTTCTACCGATATGCATCAAGCCATTGAGGAAAGTACCTGCAGTAACAACAATGCTTTTCGCATAGAACTCAACTCCCCATACCGTTTTTATACCAACAGCCTCGCCGTTCTCGACCAGAAGTTCATCAGCCTGGTCCTGCCAAATTGCAAGGTTTTCAATTTTGTCGAGAGTAGATCTCCATTCCCAAATGAACTTGCCTCTGTCACATTGAGCGCGAGGACTCCACACAGCCGGACCTTTACCAATGTTAAGCATACGGAACTGAATAGCAGTTTTATCCGTAACCTTACCCATCTGTCCACCAAGTGCATCGATTTCGCGTACAATCTGTCCTTTAGCAATTCCACCCACGGCAGGATTGCAACTCATCTGTCCAATCTTGTTCATATCCATTGTTATCAGACAGGTCTTTGCACCCATGCCTGCAGCAGCCGCAGCAGCTTCGCATCCGGCGTGTCCGCCGCCGATAACAATGACATCATACTTAAAAATCATGAATACCTTTCTTTGTAATTTTCCGCAAAAGTAAGAAATTAAATCGAATTTTTAAGGAAAACACTTTGAATTATCACCAAAATGTAGTAATTTTGCAAGCATTCGAGGATGGATATTACCTAACAATAGGTATTGTTAAGTTGAAAAATACTATTCGTTGCCTCTTATTATGTAAATAAATATGAAAATAGTTTCTAACAGTTAAATAATTAAAATTCAATCATTTATGTGGTTAATCAATTCACCTATTGGTAGAAAAGTGGTAATGTCCTTAACGGGTGTTTGCCTTATTCTTTTCCTTACCTTCCACTGCGCAATGAACGTTGCTGCATTCTTCTCAGGCGAAGCTTACAACACAGTATGTGAGTTCCTTGGTACAAATTGGTATGCCCTTATCGGTACAGCTGGTTTGGCCTTCCTGGCAGTTTGTCACATCGTTTATGCTTTCATTCTTACTGCACAGAATCGCCGTGCACGTGGTAACAATCGTTATGCAGTAACCGCAAGTTACGAGAAGGTTAGCTGGGCATCAAAGAACATGTTGGTTCTTGGCTTGATTATCGTTGTTGGCCTTGGTTTGCACCTTGCAAATTTCTGGTACAAGATGATGTTTGCTGAGTTGGCAGGTGTTGAGGGTCTTGAGTATGGAGCAACACAGGGCTTCCAGTGGATGGTTTACACTTTCCAGCAGCCTGTTTATTCAATTCTCTACCTTGTATGGTTCGCAGCAATTTGGTTCCATCTTACTCATGGTTTCTGGAGCGCTATGCAGACTCTTGGTTGGAGTGGTAAGACATGGCTTCAGCGTTGGCAGTGCATCGGCGTATGCTACGTTACAGTGTTGATGGCTGTATTCGCTCTTCTCGTTATTTCATTCTGGTTCGGTTTTGCACCTAGCATCTGCTGTGCTGCTTAATCCGTTATTACCAATTATCATTCATAATTAAATAATATTATGACAAAGCAAATAGATTCAAGAATTCCAGAAGGCCCAGTGGCCGAGAAATGGACTAACTATAAAGCTCACCAGCGTCTGGTGAACCCAAAGAATAAGCTGAAGCTCGATATTATCGTTGTAGGTACAGGTCTTGCTGGTGCAAGTGCTGCTGCTTCTCTCGGTGAGATGGGTTTCAACGTGTTGAACTTCTGTATTCAGGATTCTCCACGTCGTGCTCACTCTATCGCTGCCCAGGGTGGTATCAATGCCGCTAAGTGCTATCAGAATGATGGTGACTCTGTTTATCGTCTTTTCTACGATACAGTAAAGGGTGGTGACTACCGTGCTCGTGAGGCTAACGTTTATCGTTTGGCTGAGGTTTCTAACAATATCATCGACCAGTGTGTTGCTCAGGGTGTTCCTTTCGCACGTGAATATGGTGGTATGCTTGCTAACCGTTCATTCGGTGGTGCTCAGGTAAGCCGTACATTCTATGCTAAGGGTCAGACTGGTCAGCAGTTGCTTCTTGGTGCATACTCTTCTTTGATGTGCCAGGTAAATGCTGGTAAGGTTAAGCTCTATACTCGTTACGAGATGGAGGATGTTGTTATCGTTGACGGTCGTGCTCGTGGTATCATCGCTAAGAACCTTGTTTCTGGTGAGTTGGAGCGCTTCTCTGCTAACGCTGTAGTTATCGCTACTGGTGGTTATGGTAACACTTACTTCCTTTCTACAAATGCTATGGGTTGTAACTGTACAGCTGCTATCCAGGCATTCCGTAAGGGTGCTTACTTCGCAAACCCTTGCTA
>REGX01202614.1_pt1 | contig 14789 bp, 5 predicted proteins | sample 2276321 | NCBI WGS metagenome assembly REGX01 (sample SAMN08335021, study PRJNA423103) | bovine gut metagenome | biome: bovine gut metagenome; feature: rumen; material: feed digesta; isolation source: rumen digesta from from 15 high feed efficiency cows and 15 low feed... | host: Bos taurus ... | reverse complement strand
CTCTCAGCCATGCGCCTTGCTATGACTATCACGCAGCAGATGGGTGTGCAGATATCCACGAAGGATATTATGAAGGCACAGAACTTACGTGCTCTCGCTCATCAGATAGAAGGTAATGAAGAAGTAGCACAGTCAGTATTGCCTACTGAAACAGAGATAGCTCTTCACGATGACCTGAAACACTATTACTATCCAATAACGGAGAACCAGCGTGGCGTATATATTGACTGGGAACTGAACCGTGACGCAATACAATACAACATACCTATTGCTGAGAGATATAAAGGTATCGATGCATCCAGACTATGTGACGCTTTGACGAAAGCCATTGATGCACACCCGTCTATGAAGACACGTTTGGTAATGTATAACGGTGACGTACATATGATACGCCGTGACCGCGAACCTGCGGTAGTGACATTAGAGACAATAGACTTCGATCCAAGCAAGGACTTCTTCCAGAAACTGGTGAAACCGTTCGATCTTTTCAACGACCGCCTGTACCGTATTAAAGTGTATCAGTCTCCTGATTCCGTATATCTCTTCCGTGATTTACACCACGTGATTTTTGACGGAGCATCTGACGCATACTTTATGAACGACGTGATGTCTATATATAATGGGGAAGATGTTCAGACGGAGACATATACATTCTTCGACAAAGCCCTTGACGAATTTGATAACAGAGACACTTTGCAGATTGCCGAGGCAGATAAGTACTTTGGCAAACTCCTTGAGGAATGCACGACGACAACGTATCCTCATTCTTCTACCCCAGATGGGCTGACAAATGCGTTTGTAGAATCAAGTCTGGACAAGGCTGTCGTTGATGAATTTTGCAAAAAGAATGGTGTTACCAATGCTGCATATTTCATGACGATAGTGATGTCCGTCCTCAGCCGTCTCACACGTGAGAAGAACGTGCAGATTGTAACTGTTGACAATGGCAGAGACAGCCTCGTCAACCCATATATGACGGGTATGTTTGTCAGGACTCTGCCTATCGTGCTTCGTGAGAGTGGAACGAAGACGGTCGCAGAAGTGGCGAAGGAGACGCAGGGCCAGTTCTTTACAACTGCCGGTTACACCTGTATGCCTTTCACTCGCTTGGTAGAAAAATATAGCATCCACCCCGAAGTGATGTTCAATTTCGTCGTCGGAGATTTTGACAGCAAGGAAAGTGACATCGCCGTTCAGGATATCGAACTCGAACTCGGTACGGCCAAGATGCCGATAACGATTAACGTCATCGGAACATCAGAAAATACATATAAGGTCACACTTGATTATAACGGAATGCTCTACAATAAACATGATATGAGCATCCTTGCCGACAGTATTTCCGGTTTTGCGGAAAAGGCGGCAATATGTCAAGGCAACCTTTCCGACCTCTCGTATATCAGCGACGAGGAGATACAGGAACTCATTACTCTCGGCAAGGGCAAGACTCTGGACTTTGACACCACGGAGACCATCGTGAGCATCTTCCGCAAGACGGCAGAGAAGACCCCGGATGCCCCTTGTGTAGTATATGACAATCGTATGATGACATACGGTGAGGTTGACAGTCTGACAGACAACATGGCTGTAATGCTGTCAGAGCGCTATGGAGTAGGACATGAGACACCTGTAGGCGTTCTGATAGACCGTTCTGAATATATGCTCATCTATCCTCTTGCAGTCATGAAGGCCGGCGGCACATATATGCCACTTGACTTCCATTTCCCTGAGGACCGCCTGATGTTCATGTGTGAGGATGCCGGTGTGAAGCTCATCCTCTCTGAGGACGGCCTTGCTTCACGCATCATGCCGTCATACCCCGGAACGATTTGGGAATATAACGAAGAGAAAGTAGAAGCAGCCAGTGCCGACCAAGTCAAGGCTCTCCATACACCATTATCTGACACGCGTATGGTAATCCTCTACACTTCCGGTTCTACCGGCAAGCCAAAGGGCGTGGAGCTGGAGCATCACGGGCTGGTGAACTTCTGCCATTGGTATGCGACTCATCTGAACATGACCCCGTCGGACCGTGTGTCCGCATACGCCAACTTCGGCTTCGACGCCCATATGCTTGACATGTACCCAACCATGACGGCAGGTGCCTGTCTGTATATACTGAGGAATGACTTGCGCAATGACCTCACCCTCATGAACCAGTATATGGAGGAGAAAGGTATAACCGTTGCGTTCTTCACTACCCAGATAGGCTGTCTGATGATACAGATGAACAATACACTCCGCGTGCTTGGCACAGGCGGCGAGAAGATGCCTCCAGTGACACCTCCTCCATACACCTTCTTCAATTTCTACGGTCCTACCGAAACCTCCATTATCAGCAACTATTATCAGGTTACCGGCTATTTCGAAGGCGAATACATCGGAAAGAGCATCGACAATGTCCAGCTCTTCATCATCGATGCGGAGCGTCAACTTGTTCCCCGCGGTATTGCCGGTGAGCTGTTGATCTGCGGCACAGGTGTGGCACGTGGCTACCTGAACCGTCCGGAGCTGACGGCTGAGAAGTTCATCGAATTTCGCGGCATGAAGGCTTACCGCACCGGTGACCTTGTACGCTGGGCCGATAATGGCGAGATGGAGTTCCTCGGGCGTATCGACAACCAGGTGAAGATGCGCGGCCTGCGCATCGAGCTTGGTGAGATAGAGAACCAGATAGCCACCTTCGACGGCATCAAGCAGGTTGTCGTGGATGTAAAGACGGTGAGCGGTGTTCAGATGCTCTGCGCCTACTACACGCTCGCCGCTGGATATACTCCAGCCGCAGACTATGTCGACAAGTTGACAGGACATCTGAAGGAGCATCTGGCAGAATTTATGGTACCTTCGCAGTACTTCTGCCTTGACTCGATGCCCCTGACCTCGAACGGGAAGGTGAACAAGCGCGAGCTGCCTATGCCGGAGCTGCAGTCAACGGAGCTTTACGTGGAACCAGCCAACAAGACTGAGTACTCCATAGCCCGTAGCTTTGCGCGAATACTGAACATCAGCGATCCGATAGGAGCCCTCGACTCCTTCTTTGCGCTTGGCGGCGACTCTATCAAGGCGATCCGTCTGGTAAGTGCGCTGCGTGAGGACGGCATCGTCATGAGGGTGGCCGATGTCATGAAGCTCAAGACCGTGCGTGCCATCGCGGAATATGTCGGTGGTGCAGATTCTCAGCGTGATGCCATCTCCCAGGAGCCATGGAGTGGAGAAGTCCCCTCCACGGCCATCACGGACTACTTCTTCAGGCTGGACATGCCCAAGCCGGAACATTTCAACCAGAGCTCAATGATGAAGGCGACACAGCCGGTCAGCCCGACATTCCTCCGTGCGGCAATGGATGCCATCGTAAGGCACCACGACATGCTGCGTGCGGTCGTCCGGGAGGGAAAGCTCTTCGTGCGTGACATCAGCGAGCCGCATCTGTACGATTTCTATGAATATGATCTCACGTCCCAGTCTTCGCACAGGGACTGCCAGGATAAGATAACAACCCTCACGGACGAGATACAGCGGACGATAAACCTTGAGACCGGCCCTCTCTGCCGTGCGGCATTGTTCCATACGACAGAAGGCGACCAGCTCTTTATCACCGTCCATCACCTCGTTATCGACGGTGTGTCATGGCGTATCATCAACGAGGATCTCCTTCATGCGTACACCGCCCTGAAGAATGATGAGCAGGTAACACTTCCTTCCAAGACAAACAGCTATAAAGACTATGCCAATGCTCTGCAGACGTATCTCTCTGACGGCTCAGCGTCGCAATACCGCACATACTGGGACGATGTCAGAACAAGCCTGAAGGATATTGGCGATGAAGACTATTCCACCGGCAATGACTACAGCCGCGAGATGTCGTCGCTGACATTCACCCTTGACGTGGACACGACGTTCAAGCTTCTCCATCAGTCCAACGAGGCATTCCATACTGACACCAATGACCTTCTGCTCACAGCACTCGGACGTGCATTCGAGAGCACCATGAACAAAAAGGTCATGGCTATACAGATGGAGGGCCACGGTCGTGAGGATTTCTCAGAAACGCTTATAATAGACCGCACGGTGGGCTGGTTTACGTCCATCTATCCCGTCGTCCTCGGCAAGTTAGGTGCTGACATACGTCATGACATCTGCAATGTCAAGGAACGCCTGCACCGCATACCCCGCAAGGGCTTTGACTACGGCCAGCTCTACGGCATCGACCTGGAGAAGGAACCTCAGGTAGGCTTCAACTTCCTCGGTGAGATAGCAGAGGGCGCTGCCGATGGTGATGCACTCTTTGTCACCAGTCCTTTCTCCGTGGGCAGGGACATCGCCGAGGAAAATGTCTTCGGTACGGACATATTGATAAACTGCTCTGTCATAGACGGCCGGCTCAGCGGAACGATAGACTATAATACCCAGAGGTACTCAGACCAGCCTATGCAGGCACTGAGGGACAGACTGCTCGAGGAACTTGCCAACGTGGTCTGCTTCATCGAAACGGTGAAGACGCCCCAGGTTACCGCAACCGACCTCGGTGAATACCAGTGGACGCAAAAGGAGTTTGAGATGGTATGGCGTAACTTTGAGAAGCGCGGCGAGACGATAGAGAGAATTTATCCGCTTACGTCCATGCAGGAGGCCATGCTGCTGAAGTGCCTGTCGGATCCTGAGGACGCAGCATACCGCATCACCACGGCATACGAGTTTGACACGGTCTTCACGGAGGAGCAGTTGCGCTATGCCCTTGACTGCATGGCAGAGAAGCACGAGGTACTCCGCACAAGCATCATCTGCCATGACACGACGGTCAGCCGTCAGGCTATCGTGAAGCGCTCTCTCGGACTCGCGATGGTTGACGTCTCCGGAGATGCTGACCCGCAGGAGACCATCAGGCAGATCAACGCGTCGTGGATGACGAGACCACTCGATTTGGAGACCATGCCGCTGTTCAACATCGTTTGCTGCAAGACATCGGAGAATACCTCGACGATACTGATAGTCTTCCACCATGTCATTGCCGACGGCTGGTGTATGCAAATCATCAATACGGACCTCCTGAAATTCCTTGTGGACGCCAAGCACGGCAACTTCCACAAGCCGGAACCGGGCGTGAAAGGCAGGTATGAGTCCCATGTGCGTGACATCAAGTCGCGCAACACCACGGCGTCCCTGCGCTACTGGCACGACCTCCTGGACAACTACGAGACCAAGACGGAGATACCTTCGACGGGGACGGTGTCCGACGATGAGCGGGTAGACAAGGGCTATCTGGACATCTACGTGCCGGAAGATAAGGTGCAGAAACTTAGTGAGATATGCCGCAAGGAACAGATAACACTGAACTCGGCCGTGGAGCTGGCCTTGGGTCTTGTGCTGCAGACATGGAACAGGACGGAGGACAGCGTGTTCGTGAAGGTCGTCTCTGGTCGTGACTCAGGAGCTGAGGATCTCACAGACCTCGTAGGACTGTGTATCAACAGTGTTCCTGTCAGGGTGAAGACCGATGGTGGTAAGACCGTACGCCAGGCGCTGCTCGACATGCACCGTCAGGCGATTGAGACAAAGGCGCACGACTATATTCCGCTTTCAGACATTCTCGCACAGACGGACCTCGGCAGCGACCTGTTCCATGTGATCATGGGATTCGAGAACTTCCCGTCGGACGATTCTGTGCTGACCCTGTCAGACGAGTTCCATGTCAAGGAAAGCGACGACTTTACCGTAGAGAACAATATCAGCGACCTCTCCGTCAAGGTGTTCCTTGACGATAAGCGCCTGAACATCGGTATCAGCTTTGACAACAGCATCTACCGCCGGGCTGAGATCGAAACCGTGCTGGAGACGTTCTCGCAGGCGGTATGTGCCATAGCCGACCATCCTGACAGCGTGGTCAGCGACCTCGATCTGGTGGACGAACCCGGCGCGGTGCGTCTGCTCGCCATGAGCAAGGGCGATGATGTCTGCTACGATAAGTCTGAGACCTTTATCGATGTATTCCTGCAACGTGTGAAGGAGGCTCCTGACCATCTGGCCGTCATCGAAGCCACGATGCAGGGCAGGGGTGGCACATACACATACGGACAACTCGACGAAGAGTCTGACATCATCGCCAACAGGCTCATAGCTCAGGGCATATGCCAGAATGACTTTGTCGCCATCATGCTTCCGCGTAGGAAGGAGTTCTTCGCCAGTGTCATCGGTGTCCAGAAGGCCGGTGCGGCATACGTTCCCGTTGATCCGGAATATCCGGAGGACCGTCGTCAGTATATGATTGACGATGCAGAAGCCAAGGTGGTCATCACGGAGGACTGGCTTGCTGACAATGCCTGTTCCAAGGACAGCACGCCCGTCAACAGGGCTACCGCCGACACGCTGGCTTATATGATATACACCTCGGGCTCTACGGGCAAGCCGAAGGGATGTATGCTGTCTCACAGGGCCATCCGTGCCTGTATGGAGTGGAACGTGACGGAGTTCGGCCTGGGTCCGTCCAAGCGCAACATCCATCTTCCCAGCTTCTCTTTCGATGCCTCCACCTTCGACCTGTTCTACCCGTTGGCTGCAGGAGCCGAGGTGCATCTTCTGGACGAGGATCTGCGTAAGGACATGGACGGCATGGCACGCTATGTGGCAGCCAACGGTATCACGGGTATGACGATGAGCACCGCCCTTGGTCTGGCACTCCTGAACCAGTATGACCTCCCGATAGAATACATCATGCTCGGCGGTGAGAAGTTCACTCCGGTGAAGAAGACGGCCGCACGGCTGTATAACGGGTACGGCCCGACGGAGTTCACGGTGTGCTCGTCGTTCCACGTCATCGACCAGGACAAGGACGTGAATATCCCGATTGGCCGTGCCGTGCCAGGCAGTTGGTCATTTGTCTGCGACAGCCACGGGCACCTTGTGCCTCAGGGCGTTCCGGGCGAACTGCTGCTCTCGGGCGACCAGATAGCAGAGGGCTATTGGCACCGCGACGACATCACAGCAGAGCGTTTTATAGACCTGCACGTGGGAGACAAGACGTTCAAGGCCTACCGCACGGGCGATCTGGTGCGCTATAACGGTGACGGTGAACTGGAGTTCCTCGGCCGCATAGACAATCAGGTGAAGCTGCGTGGTTTCCGCATCGAAATGGGCGAGATAGAAAACCAGGCCTCGCTTTATGAGGGCGTGCTCAGCGTGGCTGCCGAGGTCATCACGATGGGCTCGTCGCAGATGCTGTGCCTGTACTACACCGCGAAGACGCCTGTGCTGGCTGAGACGATGCGCGAGTTCCTGGGCAAGACACTGACGGACTATATGGTGCCTTCGGTCTATGTGCAGTTGGACACGATGCCGCTGACGCCTAACGGTAAGATAAACCGTAGACTGCTGCCCATGCCAGAACTCTCTTCTCAGATGGAGAAGGTGAAGCCGGAGAACTTGAAGGAGCATATCTTGTTTGACATAGCGGCAAAACTGCTCGGGACAACGGACTTCGGCGTCACTGACGACCTCAGCCGGGTGGGTATGACATCGCTGATGGGTATCAAGTTTGTCATGATGGCCGGCAGCCACGGCATTAATATCAAACTCAGCGACCTGATGCGTGAGGGGACGATACGTAAAGTGCTCACGACGGTGGATACCTTTGCTTTCTGGGCTAAGGCTCCAGAGGCAAACCGACGGAATGTCGTGGTGGTCTGCGGAGAGACGTCGTACGAATATCTGCAGAGCTACATTAAAGCACTGGCGGAGCACTTTAACGTGTTTGTCATAGAGCCGATAACGGAGCACTATGACTACCTGTTCAATGAGGATGACATCAACGAAGTGGTCAACATGTACCTGTCGGTTACAGACACCTTTATGGACTATGAGGTGAAGGTGGACGCTTTCACCGGGCACTGCTTTGGCGGAGAGTTGGCATACCGCATGGCGGCCGAATATAACAGGGAAAATGGCACGCAGGTGCCTGCCGTCATGCTGGACTCCTTCTGGCGTACCACATCGGACGTGGTGGACCTTGAGGCACTGGTAAGCCTCTTCCCTGATAAGTTCCGTCCGCAGCTGGAAGAGATTTTCAACGAGCGGGAAGGAATTGTGGAGATGTACCGCCACCTGGGATCAGAACCGGAACCGCCATACAAGGATGTGCCGGTTGTTCTCTTCCGTGCCATGGAACCGGAACCCATGCAGGAAGAGCTCATACCCATCTTGTCCGAGTGTGACGTGGATATGGAAGAGGTGAACCGCCTCTTCAATCCTGACCGGCAGGTGAACAACGAGGAGTACTGGCTGCAGCACCTCAGCAATATTCGGGTGAAGAGGGTTTTTGCCAACCATATGTCCATGCTGTATGACCGCTACGTGGGCAAATATGTAGAGCTACTTAAAGAAATAACAGAATAAATGATAGACTTAAAAGGAATACACAAGACCTATCCCGGCGAGCAACCGCTGCACGTGCTGAAGGGCGTTGACCTCCACATCGACGAGGGGGAACTGGTCAGCATCATGGGACCATCCGGCTCGGGCAAGTCAACGATGCTCAACATCATGGGTATACTTGACGACTACGACGAAGGTGAGTATCACTTGGCTGGGCGTCTGGTGAAGAATCTCAACGAGTCGCAGGAGGCCCGTTTCCGCAACGAGCTCATAGGGTTCATCTTTCAGTCGTATAACCTCATCAACTTCAAGAATGCCATGGAGAACGTGGCGCTGCCGCTTTATTACCGTGGCGTGGGAAAGAAGGAACGCAACGAACTCGCTATGCAGTATCTGGAGAAAGTCGGACTGTCGGAGCACTGGAATCACCTGCCCATGCAGATGTCCGGCGGACAGCGGCAGCGTGTGTCCATAGCGCGGGCCCTGATAGCACAGCCCAAGATTATCCTTGCCGACGAGCCCACGGGAGCGCTGGACTCAGTCACCACGCAAGAGGTCATGAACATGCTGAAAGACATCAACCGCAAGCAGGGACAGACCATCGTGATAGTAACCCACGAGCAGGATATTGCCGACCAGACGGACAGACGTATATTCTTCAAGGACGGTGTGATATATAAAGACGAGAAGTAATGGGAGACGTTTTAGAGGAAGTTTACCTGGCCATGTGTAACAACAAGATGAGAATCGCGCTTACAGGGTTCTCAATAGGGTGGGGTATGTTCATACTCATCGTCCTCTTGGGCTCTGGCAACGGACTCCTTGGTGGTATGCGCAATAACTTCGGTGCGCAAAGCGACAACGTCGTCACACTGCAGCCGGGGACGACTTCGGTTGCAGCCTGCGGTATGCCTGACGGACGGCCCATCCATATTGACCAATACGACGTGGATGCGCTGAAGAAGGAGTTTGGGGGACAGTTCGAACAAATACTTCCCTACATATCGAGACAGGTACTGGCCATATATGGACAAGACAATACGAAAACGGAACTTGTAGGCACTTCTTGCCATTATATGTACCGCAACGAGATTCGCATCTTCCGGGGGAGGGACATCAACGAACTCGACCAGGTAAACGGTCGTAAGGTGTGTGTCATCTCGGAAAAGCTGCGTGGAATTATCTGTGAGCGGGATTCCGACTGCATCGGGAAATGTGTGACCATTGACTCTGTACCGTTCCGTATTGTCGGAATATACAAACCCATACGGGCATACAACACCACCACGACGATATACATCCCGCTCTCAACGATGAAGAACGTGTTCAAGACGGACGGCTATTATTCGAGTGTGATGATTAAGGTGGTGGGCATAGAGTCCACGGAGGCCAATGACTCCATGCTGCAGCATCTGCAGACCTTTCTGGCACAACGCAAACAGTACAGTGCGAGCGATAAGAGTGGCATTTGGATATCCAATGACTATGACAACTTTATGCAAATATCGGGCTTCTTCTCCGTCATAGGCTACTTTATGTGGATCGTGGGTCTTGCAACACTGATTGCCGGTGTCGTAGGAATATGTAACATCATGCTGATTGCCGTCAAGGAACGTACACGTGAACTTGGCATCCGTAAAGCCATGGGAGCATCGAACCGGTCCATCATCACCTTGGTGCTCACTGAGGCAGTCATCATCACGCTTATATTCGGGTATGTAGGGATGATGATAGGACTTGGACTTACTCAGTTGGGTGCTATGGCACTTGGTTCGGATAATGAGATGTTCTGCAACCCTACTGTCTCGCTTGGCGTTGTTATATCATGCAACATGGTGATGGTGATTGCGGGCATCATAGCAGGCTATATTCCGGCAAAACATGCTGTAACGATTAAGCTGGTAGATGCCTTGATGGGATGATATAAATTGAAAAAAAGTAAAAAATGATTGATACAGACTTTATAAGCGAGGTTTCGCAAACCATCATTCAACAGAAATGGCGTTCACTGATGACGTCGTTCGGCGTGTTTTGGGGAATCCTCATCCTCATACTCCTGCTTGGTGCGGGCATGGGCATGAGCAATGGCATCATGGGGTCCATCACGAACATTCCCGCAAACAGCATTTTCTTTGCAGCAGGCGAAACATCGAAAGCCTATGGCGGTTTCCCCAGAGGACGGAAATGGGAGATGCAGATGTCGGATGTCAACAAAATCAACAGCACCTTCTCGCGTATGATTGTGTCAACGTCTGCATTGAAGTATCCAGACCGTGTCCCCCACCTTGTCTCGGTTGGCACGCTGCGCGGACAATACACTCTGGCCGGTGTTACCCCTGACTATTATCAGGCCATGCCACAAAAACTGCTTGACGGACGATATATTAACCATATTGACATACTTGAACAGCGCAAGGTCTGCGTCATAGGCGAGAAAGTAGCAGAAACACTCTTTCCCGGAAAGAAAGATGTCATAGGAAAACAAATCAAGGTGGACAACCAGAACATGGACGTCGTGGGAATTGCCAAGACCACCAATAAGACACTTAATGTAGGTCCTGACTTGACCAGCAGTATCTTGATGCCATTGTCTACGGAACAGGTTCTGTACGATCAGGCTGGCAAGGTGGACATACTTGGATTCATATTCCGCGATGAGTATCCCGTCAGTACCTACGGTGATTCGATTGACCATATCATCAGAGCCAATCACAGCATAGCCCCTGATGACGAACTTGGACTCCTCAAGGCGGATATATCTTATTATCTTGAAATGTTCACAAACCTCTTTACGGGCGTCAACATACTGATATGGATTGTCGGAATAGGAACTCTCCTGGCGGGACTGATAGGCATCAGCAACATTATGCTCATCACGGTCAAGGAACGTACTCAAGAAATAGGCGTCAGACGTGCACTGGGTGCTCAGCCCAGTGCCATTATCATACAGATAGTGTGTGAGTCTATGGTACTCACGGCCATATCCGGGTTGTTAGGAATAGCAGTGGGAGTATGGGTGATAGCTGCTGTTCGTGACGCCCTTGAGGCACAAGGTGTAACGGACGGTGCGAGTTTTATCAATCCTTATGTTCCCTTGGTGCCAGCCATCTCAGCATTCGTCATACTCATTCTCGGAGGAATGCTTGCCGGTTTGATGCCGGCAAAACGTGCACTCGCTGTCAAGGCAATAGATGCTTTGCGCGATGAGTAATACATTAAAACAGACAGTTAATTACGAAATATAAATATAAAGAATAAGTCCAAATGAAAAGTTATTTAAAGAAAGCGGCTCTTGTGGTGCTTGGTGTCTTCGTACTTTACACGTTCTATTTCCTTTGGAAGCAAGCGCAGCCAGCCCCCATTGTCTATGAACTCGTTACGCCTGTGAAGACTGACATACGTCAGACCGTCGTTTCAACAGGGAAATTAGAGTCACGCACTCAGGTGGATCTCACTTCCAGGGTGACGGGACAGGTTGCAAAAATCCTTGTCAAAGTAGGACAAACGGTCAAACCGGGGGATGTTGTTGCTGTCATCAATATCATCCCGGATATGGCACAGCTCAACCAAGCTCAAGGTTCTGTGGAAACAGCACGTATCAAACTGGCCGAGGTGAAGCGTGAATTTGACCGTTCTGCTGCGCTGTACGCAAAAGGTGTCATAGCCAGAGAGGAGTACGACCAGATTGAGAGCCGTCTTGAACAGTCTCGTGCAGATCTTATGACGGCACAATATCAAGTTGAGGTCATCACGAAAGGCTCCAGCTCACGTTCTGGGAAAATCAGGACAACCGAAGTCATCAGCAATATGCACGGAACCATTCTTTCCATCCCCGTAAAAGTCGGTACCGCAGTATCAGGATCCTCACTGTTCTCACAGGGTACTACGGTGTGCACCGTAGCTGACATGAGTGATGTCATATATCATGGCAATGTGGACGAGTCAGACGTGGCAAAACTGAACAATGGAATGCAACTTGTACTCGACCTCGGTTCAATGAAGAATACAAAACTCATGGCAACGCTCGACTTCATATCACCTATTGGCGTTACCAAAAACGGAGCCAACATGTTTGAGGTAAAGGCAACGGTAAACGTGCCTCGCGACCTGGAAATCCGTTCCGGTTATAGCGTCAATGCCAGTATTGTGACGAAAGAGGCAAGAAACGCCATCTGTATAGATGAGACGGCACTCAACTTCTCGGGTGACAGTGCATACGTTTACATGCTAACCTCTAATCCTGAAGACACTACTGCGCAGGAGTTTACCAAGGTCCCCGTGTCAGTAGGCATCTCTGACGGACTGAAGGTGGAAATTACAAAAGGTGTGACAACAGCCATGCGTCTCCGTGGCATAAAGAAATAGTAATGAAAAAGTACATCATAATCCTCGCCGCTGCTGCTCCCTTGATGTCGTATTCACAGCAGAAATGGAGCCTTGACATGTGCATTGACTATGCACACCAGCATAACCTCACCATTCGGAAATCCGAAAACAGTATTCGTACAGCAGAGATAAACCTTTTTTCTGCAAAAAAGGAATGGCTTCCCACTGTTTCTGCTACCGTCTCTGAAGACTTTGTAAACAACGGGACGGCTGCCGGGTTAACATTAACTACCGACGCTAAGACGAACCTGTTGAGGACTCTTGGAGGGGTTAAAGCCTCGATGCCTCTGTTCGACAACTACAGGATTAACAACCTGATAAAGTCCAACGAGTTCTCATTGGAGGCAGCATCTCAGAATCTTGAACTGGCAAAGAAGAATATCGACATCAAGATAGCTACAAGTTATATGCAGACATTGTACTATCGTAATATGGCAAGCGTGTACGACAAGCAGAATGACGTATGCGCAGCCATAGTGACACGTGCCCAGGCCCTCTATGACAGCGGCAAACGCCCATACAGTGAACTCGCTGAAGCTCAGGCACAGCAAGCGTCAAACCAGTACCAACTGATACAGACTAAGGGTAATGCTGATGTGTCACTGCTCGAACTCGCACAGCTTCTCAACATGGAATATGCCGACACCTTTGATATTATGGACGTGAAGTCTGAAATAAATGACGAACTTCCGTCATTACGGGAAGTGAGTGAAAACGCTGCAAGTAAATACCCGAGTGTGCTGTCGGCGTGGTCACAACTTCAGGCTGCCAAGCATGATCTCAAAGTTGCGAAGAGAGACCTTTACCCTAAAGCCACATTAGAGGTGAATGCACAAACGGCTTATTTCAATCAGCTCAGTCCTAAAGACTCGCCGTTTGCCAAATTCCCGAAACAATTCTTCGATACCAATCTGTACGAGATGATAGGCGTGCATGTGAACATCCCTATCTTTAACCGTTTCCAGACACGTGCCAAGATTTCCAAGGCTCAGACTGCGATTGTTGACAAGCAGTTATCACTTGACGAAGCCCGCCTAAACATTGTAAAAGATATACAGACGGTATGGACCAATGCAAAAGTAGCATACAGTAAATATCTCTCAGCCCTCAAGGCAGAAGAATCTACCCTCGTTTCGTTCAACTACATCCAGGAAAGTTATAACGTAGGTCGCTCTACTATGTTCAACCTCCTTGAGGCGCAGCAGAAGCACTTCAAGGCACAGCAGGATGCCATACAGGCGCGCTACGAGTACCTTATTCGCGTACGCATACTCGAATTCTATCGTAATCTGTAAGGAGCGATATTATGACCCGGCTGTCCCGCGACGGCTCTAAACCAGAGAATAGACTCGTCGTACTAATAAGACGTCCCGGTACTGCACCGCGAACCGCAGGGACGGGTAACAGTCTCACATTTTTTGCAAAAAAAACGCGAAATGTTTCGTTTATTGGAATAAATTCGCTATCTTTGCGGTCACTATTGACTCAAAACAAACAATAATTTTAAAATAAACAAAACTGCTTATGTCACAGATTAACGGACACATTTCGCAGATTATCGGCCCGGTTATCGACGTTTACTTCGATACCAAGGGACAGGATGCGGAAAAGGTGCTCCCGAAGATTCACGAGGCTTTGTCGATTGAACGTCCCAACGGGGCGCAGCTCATTGTCGAGGTGCAGCAGCACATCGGCGAGGACACGGTGCGTTGCGTTGCCATGGACAATACCGACGGACTGCAGCGTGGATTGGAAGCTAAGCCGCTGGGCTCACCCATTCTGATGCCTGCCGGTGAACAGATTAAAGGTCGTATGCTGAACGTGATCGGTCAGCCTATCGATGGTATGAAACAGCTGAACATGGAGGGTGCCTATCCCATCCACCGCGAGGCTCCGAAGTTCGAGGAACTCTCGACCACGAAGGAGGTGCTGGCAACAGGTATCAAGGTGATTGACCTGCTGGAGCCTTACCTGAAGGGTGGTAAGATCGGACTCTTCGGTGGTGCCGGTGTAGGTAAGACGGTGCTCATCATGGAGCT
>REGX01089895.1_pt1 | contig 14878 bp, 9 predicted proteins | sample 2276321 | NCBI WGS metagenome assembly REGX01 (sample SAMN08335021, study PRJNA423103) | bovine gut metagenome | biome: bovine gut metagenome; feature: rumen; material: feed digesta; isolation source: rumen digesta from from 15 high feed efficiency cows and 15 low feed... | host: Bos taurus ... | reverse complement strand
TTTCATTTAATTGACCTGCATTGCTGAAATTCGTCAGATAAGTTCGTACATGGGGGCTTCTCGCCCCCAAACCCCTCGGTGTTTTCAGGTATCAGATTTTATCATTCTACAACCTGAAAATTGCACTTCTATCTTGAACTTACAAAAAGAAAATATCGTACACATAAAAAAGGCAAGGACATTCACATGCCCTTGCCTTCAAACAAGATTTTATTTAAAAGAGAGATTTTACTATTTCATTGTTTTAGAATGATCGTTGATCTTATCGTTATAATTGGTCTCTGCCTCAGGGATAGACCATTTCCAATCATTTGCATCGTGAGCAATTGTCTTGGCTACTGATGGATGGAAGTTTCCACCATCTTCTACAGTCTTTCTTACGATATCGATATTCCAACGCTTGCAATCACTCCAGTCTTGTCCTTCACCCCAAAGTTCCAGACGACGGTAGTTCATGATTTCTGTCCAAAGCTCATCACCAGTCTTGGTACAGGTATATTCAGCATTACGACCAGACTTTGCATTCAATTCTACAAGTGAAGCCTGTGCATCTGCCTCGTTATTCAAGAAGTAATTTGCCTCCGCTTCAATCAGCAACATTTCTGAAGAACGGATGAATGGGATATAGCTTACACCTGGAGTATCGAAAACGAAGAACTTCATCTGAGAGCCGATATAGTAATAGCCTGCCTGATATGGTGCATCTACACCAGAAATGGCATGAGACTTAACAACTGAGTCTACTTCATTGTAGAGAGTATCGTTGCTGAAGCCTAACAGACCGTAAGTCTGAAGATATCCATCTGTAGTATCATTCTGATATGATGGGAACTTATCTACAGTAAGGAAGAGCTGCTTACGAGCATCGTTATCAGGAATCTGATCGGTAAGCTGCTTGCTGATACCACCAGCACCATACTCTGTATTATTAGCATAATAACCATTGCAAGCAAACTGTGTACCACGGCTCCAATACCAGTTGTTCTCATTAGATGAGCCATAAGAGCCAAAGATCCACTCGCTTGTAGGCTTCATGAAACCAGCAGCGTAATCGCTATTGCTCATCAATGCAAAGCCCTGACGAGCAAGTTTAGCATGCTCAAGAGCTGTAGCATAATCCTCACGAGCGAGAGCTGCGCGAGCATAAACTGCATGAGCTACATTAAGATTTGGAATCCAAACCTGCTCAGAAGAACGATTCAATTTGCTATCTGTAAATAATGCAACTGCATCAGAACAGTCTTTATAGATCTGAGTGTAGACCTGAGCCATTGTAGACAATGGCATTCCATCGATTGACTCGTCAAGACGAAGGATTACTCCATCAGCAGCACCATTATTAGAATCCTTCCAACGTACGCTGTAATAGTGGAGAAGCTTCTCGTAAGCAAATGCACGGAATGTAAGTGCAGAAGCCTTGATAAACTTCTTGTCGGCCTCATTGCCTGTAGCTGCATCGATATTCAGAATCACAGAGTTAGCCTGACCGATGAGATTATAATAATATGTCCAAGGGTATGCTGCATAAGAAGTAGTATACTGCTGGAAATACTTACCATTCATAATAGGTGACCAGCCTGAAGCAAACTGAGGATAAGAGAAATCCTGACCCAGATAGTTCTCATAGATGTCGATGATACGGTTTTCACCATCACATCCCTGATTCCAGCTATAATGCTGTGTGGTCATTGTCAAAGCGATACCATTGAGTACCTTGTAGCCATTCTCTGTAGAACCAATAGCTGCTGCCTTACCTACAGATTCTGTAGGAAGAGTATCAAGGTAATCGCTGCCGCATGATGCCATCATCAAAGATGAAAGCATCAATGCGCCGAATATATATAATTTACTTTTTTTCATTGTTCCGATTGATTAGAAGTTTACCTGAAGTCCGAAATTGAATACTCGAGGAGTAACATAAGTATCATCAAGAATACCATCGAAACTATTCTGAGGATTCATACCCTGACGAGCTGATACTGTGAAGAGGTTTTCTACACCTGCTGTTAAGGTAAGACCATCAATACCATAGTTCTGAAGGAAACTTACTGGCAAGCGATAAGCCAAGTTAATGTTCTTGCATACTAAGTAAGACGCACTAGTAAGCCAACGATCACTTGTGGCATTGCTATAGGTACTGCGAACAAAATCAAGAGATGGTACACCGTCCTTGTCAATACGATTAGCTGAAGTTGCTGTCATACCTTCTGGTACTGCAACCCAAGATTTCAGTGCATCGTTATGAAGTGCACTTGCAGAAGATGCTGAGTTAACACTCATCATAGTCTGATAAGAGCCATCGTATACCTTATCACCCAAACTATAAGTAAACATCATTGAAAGTGAAAGATCCTTCCAACTCAAGCCTGTATGGAACGAACCATAAACTGTAGGCTTGGCTGTACCATGGAAGCCCTTCAAGCCATAAGCAGTATCTGTAGTATACTTTTTGCCATTGATTTCAACCAGCTCTTCTGCATTTGCAGCTGCTGCTTCCTTAGCAGGATCAAGAGTATAAAGAGAAAGACCTGTCATCTGGTCAACACCTTCAAAATGATAGGTATAGTACTCGTATACTGAATGACCTTCTGCATAAGTCTTCAATGCACTGCGGGTATAGTTGGCATGATTAACCAATTTCTTGATCTTATTGCTTAGGAATGTAGCATCAAAACCAGCATTCCATTTCAAATCCTTACTCTTGATGATATCGTAATCTGCATTGAACTCAAATCCGCTATTACGGATAGAACCGATATTCTGATACTTAGTAAGATTCTTTGATTCATTGTCGTAAGCGTATGCACCAGCAGACTGTGGAAGTTTAACTGCCATCAACAAGTCTTTAGAGGTACGGTTGAAGTAACCCAAAGAGAAGTTAAGACGATCGAAGAGTTTACCCTCCAAAGCGATATCAACAGTTTGTGAAGTTTCCCACTTAATCTCATCAGAAGAAAGTGACTGCTTCATCAAAGCTGCCTGACCACCATTCTTTGTAATATAGTAGAGAGCCTGATAAGCATAGAAGCCTACGGCCTTATTGTTACCTACCTCACCATAAGATGCACGAAGACGAAGGTCGTTGACCCATTTATAATCCTTCATGAAATCTTCCTTAGCAATATTCCAGCTAGCACCGAATGAGTAGAAATCACCCCAACGATGACCCTTGGCAAAACGAGAAGATCCATCAAGACGGACTGAAGCATCAAAGAAGTACTTCTCATCATAGTTATAACGAGCACGAGCCAAGTAAGATTCCTGCTTGTCCTCATAGTTGTAACCACTAAGATATGAATTAGTAAGGAAGTTGCTCAATACATAGATGCCATCGGCTGCCATATCGGTATTCATACCATAGAACAACTTACCCTTGTAGCGGTAATTCTCATGACCAAGCGTTGCATCAATATGATGAACATCAAAGTCCTGATTCCAGTTCAAAAGCTCCTGACCGTTGAAAGTCTTATAACGATATGTCTGATTAGTAAGACGACCATTATTTGTAGCACCATCACCGATGTTAGGGTTGTTATACTCAGAACCATTATCCTGCAAAGAAGAAACATCACCCTTAAAGGTAAGTGTGAAATTATAAGGCAGGTTGATATTCAAATAAGCCTGAGCGCCGAGCTGATTATGCTCCTTAAGAGTCTTGTCGGCACGAAGCTCGTATGCAATATTTCTATTATTAAGATAAGAAGAAGTCAAGTCGAACTGACGGTTGCCATCCCCATCCAGAATATACTCACCTTTATCATCATGAGCATAAGTAGGATAAATAGGAGCCATGAAACGGGCTGTATAGAATGGGTTAGCACTATAGCTTTCCTTTGCATTTGGGTTATTATGCATGCGAGAGAGAGATGCATTCAGATTAATACCCAACTCAAAGTACTGATTTGGCTTGAAAATACTATTGATACGACCTGTAAAACGCTCAAGGTCGCTACTGATGATATATCCCTTTTCATTCAGATAACCTACAGAAGAGAATACATTGAACTTCTCAGAAGCAGCCTGACCAGAAAGGTTGTATTCCTGACGATACCCATTACGCTCGATAGCATCATACCAATCAAGATCATCGTAACCTGCAAGACGAGTTGCTGTAAGTTTACCATTAGCATCAAACAATGCATCCTTAGCAGCATCGTAGATATTACGCTTTGCATAATCATCAATAAGATGCTTAGTAGCATATGCTGCTGCATCAGCCTCATTATTAACGTTACCATTGCTCAATGCATAATTCTTCATAGCTTGCCATGAAGCCTCCATCCACTTATCTGCACCAAGACGATCATACTCTTTCATACCACGGCTATAAATGCCCTGGTTGATCTTAAGAGAGAAAGAAGGACGAGATGCTGTACGACCACTCTTTGTAGTGATGATAATTACACCATTAGCAGCACGGTTACCATAAAGAGCTGCAGAAGCTGCATCCTTAAGTACTGACATACTCTGGATATCGTTAGGGTTGATATCAGAAATATTGCCATTATAAGCCATACCATCTACAACGTACAAAGGCTGAGAAGCATCATTACCCTCAGCATCATACTTAGTAAGAGTACCGATACCACGAATGTTGATCTTTGGATCCTTACCAGGCTCACCATAAGTAGAGTTAACCTGAATACCAGGAGCACTACCTTCGAGAGCACTAGTAACACTAGTACCAATACGTTTCTCGATGTCTTTTGAATCTACTGATGTTACAGCACCGGTAATACTCTGTCGGCGAGCTGTACCATAAGCAACAACGACAACTTCATCCAAGCTGTGGTCGTCTGGGTGAAGGGTAATCTTCATATTAGATTGAGCAGTCAGTTCCTGAGTACTCATTCCGATATAAGATACCGAAATCTTACTTTGATCATCCGGCATTACAAGATGGAAATTTCCATCTATATCCGTTACAGTTCCGATATTAGTGCCCAAAACTTTGATAGCAGCGCCAATAATTGGCTCGCTATCTTCGCTTGAGATCACAGTACCGGACACTTGCTTTTGAGCCATAGCCATACCCGCTGACAGGATAAGGCCGGCTACAAACATAGCTAGTCTTCTAACCATAAAATTCTCTAATAATAATTTGTAATCTATTTCTTCCTCGTCAACAAACATCTAAGTCCTCTCTCGTCTTTCGTACTTAATGTTGTGTCAACTATTTCTTTTCTCAACTTTTCACAAAGCGGATGCAAAAGTAATGAATAAAACACACATTACCAAATTTTTAGGCTATTTTTGCATTGAAATGATTTTTTTTCTTAGATATTCCTTAAAATCAACGCTATCAACTACTTTTATGTTATCATAGAGACCTAGTACAAATCTTCCAATACCAAGGAAACTTACCACATCTATTTCCAAAATCCAATGATGCTCGTCGACAGAAGTAATATATGGAGCAGCCTTAGGGTATTCTTCCATCATCAAGTTATAAGCAAGTAAATCGAGCAACAACTTTACATGATGCTTTTCTTCTCCGCTAAACATGAAGATATCGGTATATACATTCTTATGTTTAGCTTCATTTTCCCATTCAAGATCAAGCAGGACAACATCTTGCATTCGAGATATCTTGAAAGTTTTGTTCATTCCGCTTTTCAATTCATAGCATCGCGCATCATTATTGCCATTCATTAGCAGGAATGGCTCTACTACTCTATCGCTTACACTTTTACTATGGGGAGAAGAATATCCTTTGATTTTAACTAGCTGGTGATTCTTGATGGCATCATAAAGAACTGTAACATTATGAGCTCTCTGCTCTCGCACTTCTGGATTGCTCAGGATATTAAGGTCGTAAAAACGATCAAGTTTCTGTCGGATTCGCTCGGTCAAGGCATTTCGGTCGCTTACTTTATTCAATATATTAAGCATCGTAAGTGCCTCGTCCTCTGTAAAATTAATAGTTTCAAACAAATGCTTGAAGAAAGGTGAGCTGCGGTCGATACTATAAGTACGTCCATGCTTCTCGACAACAAAGCCCCAGTCACGAAAACTCTCGAGATAATAATAAAGCATACGACGACTGATATCCATTTTATCACAAATGGTATCAACTTCATAGCGAGCATTCTCTGTAAGGAGAAGCATCAGTTTTAATTCCTTCTCAAGTTTATCGTGGCGCACTTACTTAAAGTCTAATTCCAATTCTCCTGTTCCCAATAAATTATAACTTTTCCTATGATAAGGACTTATACCATGCTCACGAATTCCCATGCGATGTTTTTTAGTAGGATATCCCTTATTACTCTGCCAATCATAATATGGGTATTCCTTGGCAAGCGCATCCATATAATCATCACGATATGTCTTGGCCAAGATACTTGCTGCAGCAATAGCCTGATATTTTCCATCACCCTTAATTATACAAGTGTAAGGAAGATCTTTGTATGGGTCGAAATGATTACCATCAATAATCAATGCCTGAGGCGCTATTTTTAGTTGATCTATAGCACGATGCATAGCCAAGAAACTAGCATGGAGGATATTGATCTTATCAATTTCTTCGGGAGTTACAATACCCACAGCCCACGCAATCGCATCATTCTGAATCTGTTCACGCAAGGCGTAACGCTTCTTGGCAGTAATCTTCTTGCTGTCATTAAGATTTGGATTCTGATAATCCTCAGGTAGGATTACAGCTGCAGCATATACACTTCCTGCAAGACATCCACGTCCTGCTTCATCGCAACCTGCTTCAATAATTCCTTTATCGTAGTAATGAGATTCTAGCATAATTGTGTTAATATCCTTTAATATCTGAGACTTTTAACATAGAAACTCGAAAAGTGAACATATATTGCACAATTGCCTTATAATTTTGCCCTTGTAAACAAAAAAAATAAGATTATGGAAAAGAATTTGATTTTAACAGCAAATGATTGCACTCGCAACGAAGTAAAAGATATCAATGCTACAGCAGCAATAATTGGAGTTTTTCAGAAGGTCTCAAAAACTCTCAAAACACCTGTTGAATTATTGAGGAAATACTATAGCAGTGTATTAGAAAAAGAAATAAGCCTCCATCAGACATGGTTGCTGACAGAGGCTCAATTAGCTTTTGTTCTTGGGATATTTCCTGCAGATTACAATCTGCTACTCAGAGGTGTCTTTGCAGGCTGGTTTCTCTGGAGTATCAAGAAATGTCGCAAGAGCGGTATTTAAAACATAGTAGCGACACGCTTGATGCCATCTACTAATACATCTATTTCTTCTTTTGTATTATACAGTGCGAAAGAAGCACGAGCTGTACCCAAAATACCAAGACGATCCATTAATGGCTGAGCACAATGATGTCCTGTACGAACGGCTATTCCAAGTTGGTCGAGCAATGTACCCATATCCATGTGGTGGATATCACGTACCTGGAAACTTACAACTGCATCACCTATTGAATCAGAGAGAGGATGTCCGTAAATGTGCATACCTTCTATCTCACGCATACGCTTGAGCGCATATTCTGTAAGTTCACGTTCATGGGCTTCGATATTGTCTATACCAAGGCTCTGCATATACTTGATAGCTGTTGCTAAACCATGAGTAGCTACATAGTCAGGTGTACCTGCTTCAAATTTCAAAGGAGGACGCTCGAAAGTAGTCTTTTCCCAGCTAACGTTTTCTATCATTTCGCCACCACCTTGATAAGGAGGTAGCTTATCCAGCCATTCTTCTTTTCCATAGAGAACACCAATACCAGTAGGACCATACATTTTATGGCCACTAAGTACGTAGAAATCGCAATCAAGATCTTGCACATCGACCTTGAAATGAGGTGCACTCTGAGCTCCATCAATCATTACAGGAAGACCATGTGCATGACCAATTCTTACTATATCCTTGGCTGGATTTACAGTACCCAACACATTGCTGACATGAGTACAACTAATCATCTTTGTCTTTGGAGTTATCATGCTCTCAAGCTGATCAACACACAAAGTACCCTCATCGGTCATTGGAATAACTTTCAGTACGATACCCTTACGACGAGCAGCAATCTGCCATGGCACAATATTAGAATGATGCTCCATGGCAGACACAATAACCTCATCACCTTCCTCCATGAAAGCCTCAGTGAAGGTTGTGGCAACCAAGTTCAAGCCCTCTGTTGTACCGCGAGTAAAGACAATCTCAGTTGTAGACTTAGCATTTAAGAACTCTCGAACAGTTTCGCGAGCTGCCTCATGAAGATCAGTTGCCTGTTGACTCAGATAATGTACTCCACGATGCACATTTGCATTAACATTGAGGTATTCCTCGCGCATAGCATCGAGTACGCACAATGGCTTTTGAGTTGTAGCCGCATTGTCGAAATAGACAAGTGGCCTGTCGTGCACCTTTCTCGACAAAATAGGGAAATCTTCCCTAACCTTTTTTAAATCATACATAGTTTTAGTGGTTATTATTTACATAATTTGCAGCCCTCGCATTTATTTAGTTCGCCTTTGAATCTTGCTTCAACAAGATGATAGAGACGATCGCGGAGTGGCTCAAGTTTTATATTATCGATGACCTCATTAATAAAGGCTAGTTCTAGTAATAGTTTTGCTTCTTCAATACCAACACCTCGCTGCTGCATATAGAATAAAGCTGCATCATTAAGCTGGCCAACAGTAGAACCATGGTTACATTTCACATCGTCGGCATAAATCTCAAGCATTGGCTGAGTATACATTCTTGCTGTCTTGGTAGTACAGAGATTCTGATTGGTTTCCTGCGAAGTAGTTTTCTGTGCATCGTGACGCACTAGAACCTTACCAGCAAAAGCACCTACAGAAGTATCTCCAAGAACATACTTATAAAGTTCGTGGCTATCGCAATGAGCAACTTGATGGTCGATCAATGTATTATTATCTACATGCTGACTCTTATCTGCAATTACGCAACCATTACACCAGCATTCTGCACCTTCACCTTTGAATACAAGGTCAAGACGATTTCTGGTTACACCATTATGCAAAGTAATAACATTATGATTGAAGCGGCTATTAGCCTGCTGCTCTACATATACATTGCTGATACGAGTATTCTTAAGATGAGTTTCCTCAAGACAATACAAGTCAAGACTTGCATTCTCGCCTACATAGGCTTCGATAACCTGAGTAGTGAGGAAATTACGATCGTCGGCTGAATCATCGCAGAAAAGGAATTTGGCATTTGCACCCTCTTCCATTACTATTAATACACGACGATTTACCATCATATCTACATCAGAACGAAGGATATTTACGACCTGAATTGCACGATCAACTTCAACATTCTTTGGTACATAGACTATGAGACCATCTTGAGCCAGCATCGTATTCAGAGCTGTAACAGCATCCTCGTCAGTCTTAGCAATCTTAGCATAATATTTAGCTACAAGTTCAGGCTGTTCCTGAGCAAAATGGCTCAAAGAATCAACAACAACACCTTCTGGAAGATGAGTCTGTGGAAGAGCCTTATTGTAGAAAATATCATTTACTACGAAATAAAGCGATGTACTCAGATTTGGAACACCACACTTGAAGATATCATAAGGATTGATAGGAAACTCCAGACGCTTGATATTCACGCCATAAGTTTCCGGCTCAAAAATCTTCTGAATATCAGTATATTTGTATCGCTCTACTTTGCGAGTAGGAAATCCCAAACGCTGTAGATCCTCAAAAGCCTGATCACGTACGGCATTGAGAACTTCAGCGGAATGGCTCTTGATTTCTCCACTCTGCTCCTTATAGAGATCGATATATTGCTGTTCACTACCCATATTACTTTCCAAATTTAGCATCAGCTTCTTCCTTGATCCAATCGTAACCTTTCTGTTCAATTTCCTTGGCTAATTCAGGACCCGCTGTTTTTACAATTCTACCATTATACAATACAGAAATGATACTTGGCTTGATCATATCAAGCAAACGCTCATAGTGTGTAATAACGATAGCTGAATTCTCTGGTGTATGCATCTGATTAACTCCATCTGCAACAATACGCATAGCATCTACATCAAGTCCAGAATCAGTTTCATCAAGAATACTTAATTTTGGCTCAAGCATTGCCATCTGGAAAATCTCGTTACGTTTTTTCTCTCCACCTGAGAAGCCTTCATTGACAGAACGATGAGCAAGTTTGTTGTCGAGCTGAACAAGCTGACGCTTCTCACGCATCAATTTCATGAAATCAGCAGCATTCAAAGGTTCTTTACCTTCATACTTGCGCTTGGCATTGATAGCAGCCTTCATGAAATTGGTCATACTTACACCTGGAATCTCAACAGGATACTGGAAAGAAAGGAATAAACCTTCACGTGCTCTGTCTTCAGGCTTCATCTTCAATAAATCCTTGCCATTAAAAATGGCTTCACCTTCGGTTACAGTATAAAGAGGATTACCGGTGAGTACAGCAGAAAGAGTAGACTTTCCAGATCCATTAGGACCCATCACTGCATGTATTTCGCCATCCTTTACAGTCAGGTCAATACCTTTTAATATCTCTTTGCCAGCAATAGTGGCATGTAAATTTCTTACTTCTAACATAATTGTCTGAATTACGAATTGTAAAATATGAATTTATCCCACTGTTCCTTCCAGTGATACCGACAAAAGTTTCTGAGCCTCAACAGCAAACTCCATTGGTAGTTTATTGAGTACATCCTTGGCATAGCCGTTAACGATCAAGCCGACAGCTTCCTCGGTAGGAATACCACGCTGATTGCAATAGAAAAGCTGGTCTTCACTGATCTTTGAGGTTGTTGCTTCATGCTCAAATATGGCAGTATCATTATGTACATCCATATATGGGAAGGTGTGAGCACCACAGTTACTTCCTAAAAGCAAGCTATCGCATGAGCTATAATTTCTGGCATTGTCGGCATTAGATGTAGCACGTACAAGACCACGATAGCTATTCTGGCTATGACCTGCCGAGATACCCTTAGAGATAATCGTCGACTTAGTATTCTTGCCCATGTGAATCATCTTAGTACCAGTATCTGCTTCCTGATAATGATTGGTTACAGCTACAGAATAGAATTCTGCCTGACTATTATCACCTCGCAATACACATGATGGATATTTCCAGGTAATAGCAGATCCTGTCTCTACCTGAGTCCAGCTCAACTTAGAATTCACGCCACGGAGATCACCACGCTTAGTTACAAGGTTAAGCACACCACCCTTACCATTCTCATCACCAGGATACCAGTTCTGAACAGTTGAGTATTTTACCTCTGCATTATCATTGACGATAATCTCTACGATAGCAGCATGAAGCTGATTCTCGTCACGCATAGGTGCTGTACATCCTTCCAGATAACTTACATAAGCATCATCATCGGCTATAATAAGCGTACGTTCAAACTGACCTGTATTACGAGCATTAATACGGAAATAGCTGCTCAACTCCATTGGACATCTGACACCCTTTGGAATATAGACGAAAGATCCATCGCTGAATACAGCACTATTCAAAGCAGCAAAGAAATTGTCACGATATGGAACAACAGATCCTAGATACTGCTTTACTAGTTCTGGATGATCTTTAACAGCATCTCCAATACTACAGAAGATAATACCTTTTTCTGCAAGTTTTTCCTTAAAAGTAGTCTTTACGGATACAGAGTCCATAATAGCATCGACAGCAGTTCCACTCAAAGCTAAACGCTCTTCCAATGGAATACCTAACTTATCGAATGTCTTTTCTACCTCAGGATCAATTTCCTTATTCTTAGGTTTCTTGGCCAAAGGATCTGCATAATACGAGATAGCCTGATAGTCTATCTTAGGAATATTTACATGTCCCCAGGTTGGCTGTTTCAACGTCTTCCAGTAATTGTAGGCCTTCAGACGGAAGTCGAGCATCCATTCTGGCTCGCCTTTCTTCGCTGATATCAGTCTGACAACATCCTCGCTCAGACCTATTGGTATGACATCTGTTTGCACATCAGTAGTGAAGCCGAATTCATATTTCTTATCGGCAACCTCCTGTACAAACTGATTTTTTTTCTTTTCTGCCATAAATTCTTAATACCTATTTTTTATTTGGTAAAAAGCAAAAAATGTACCAAAAATATATTTGGCAACATTTGTGACCAAGTTTGGTTTTATGAAATTAGGAGATAGCAGTCATGAAGTATGTGATACTCCTGACTACTATCTCCTCAAATTTCAAATATTTATTATAATTTCTGTTCTACCTCAATCTCCATGAATGTCTCGATGACATCACCTGCCTGGATATCGTTATAGTTAACGAGGCTAATACCGCACTCCAATCCGGTTGCAACTTCCTTAACGTCGTCTTTATAACGCTTCAATGCACTGATATCAGCAGTACGGATAACGATACCATCACGTACCACACGAGCCTTATCCTTAGAGTGTACCTTACCCTCAGTTACGAGACCACCGGCAATAGTACCCACCTTAGAGATCTTGAATACCTGCTTAACTTCTACCTGACCAGTAACAACTTCCTTCTTCACCTTGTCAAGCATACCAACCATAGCACTCTTCACATCATCGATTGCATCGTAGATGATAGAGTATGTATTGATTTCTACACCTTCACGGTCGGCAAGTCTTCTTGCATCAGCAGAAGGACGAACCTGGAAGCCTACAATGATAGCATCTGAAGCAGAGGCAAGCATTACGTCGTTCTCGGAAATCTGACCAACAGCCTTGCTGATTACATTAATCTGTACCTTCTCGGTAGACAACTTAATGAATGAATCTGCAAGAGCCTCAACAGAACCGTCAGTATCACCCTTAACGATAACGTTCAACTCATGGAACTCTCCACGTGCAATACGATGAGAGATATCACCCAAAGTAAGACGCTTCTGAGTACGGAGACCCTGCTCACGCTGAAGCTGTTCACGCTTGTTAGCGATTTCGCGAGCTTCCTGCTCTGTCTCGATTACATGGAACTGATCACCAGCAGTAGGTGCACCATTAAGACCAAGGATAATAGCAGGTTCAGCTGGCTTAACATCACTGATATTCTGGTTACGCTCATTAAACAGAGCCTTAACACGACCCCAAGAAGTACCAGCAAGTACGATATCACCAATCTTCAGTGTACCATTGCTTACCAATACTGTAGATACATATCCACGACCCTTATCAAGTGAAGACTCGATTACAGTACCTGTAGCCTTACGGTTAGGATTAGCCTTCAAGTCGAGCATATCAGCCTCAAGAAGCACCTTATCCATCAGTTCCTCTACACCAATACCCTTCTTGGCACTGATCTCCTGGCACTGATACTTACCACCCCACTCCTCTACGAGAAGGTTCATCTGGGCAAGGTCCTCGCGAATCTTATCAGGATTTGCTCCTGGCTTATCAATCTTGTTGATAGCGAATACCATTGGTACACCTGCAGCCTGAGCATGAGAGATAGCCTCCTTAGTTGTAGGCATCACAGAGTCATCAGCAGCGATAATGATGATGGCGATATCGGTAACCTGAGCACCACGAGCACGCATAGCAGTAAATGCCTCGTGACCTGGAGTATCAAGGAATGTAACCTTGCGGCCATTCTTCATAGTCACACCATAAGCACCAATATGCTGGGTAATACCACCTGCCTCACCAGCGATCACATTAGTATTACGGATATGGTCGAGCAAAGAAGTTTTACCATGGTCTACGTGACCCATTACTGTTACAATCGGAGCACGTGTAACCAAGTCGTTCTCATCATCCTCTTCCTCCTCAACTGCTTCCTGAACTTCGGCACTTACATATTCTGTCTTGAAACCGAACTCACCGGCAACCATGTTGATAGTTTCTGCATCAAGTCTCTGGTTGATAGAAACCATGATACCGATACTCATCAATGTAGAGATAACCTGAGTAACACTTACGTCCATCATCGTAGCCAACTCGCTTACGGTAACAAACTCTGTAAGTTTCAGAGTCTTGCTCTCTTTCATCTCCAGATTAGCCTCCTGTTGGAGTTTCTCCTGAACAGCTTCACGCTTCTCCTTACGGTACTTAGCGCCCTTCTTGTTCTGGTTTTTGCTAGTAAGACGTGCAAGAGTCTCTTTTACCTGACGTGCTACTGCCTCATCATCTACCTCAAGAGGTTTCTGATTACGCTTCTTGTTGTTATTCTTGTTATTATTGTTGTTATTATTATTTTTCTTCTTGTTGTTGCCACCTTGCTGGTTAGCAGCAGCATTGATATCTACGCGCTCCTTATTAATACGTACGCGCTTCTTGCGCTCACCATTAGCACTGCCACGCATCTGAGCCTGCTTTTCTTCACGCTCTTTGCGACGCTCCTCCTTTGATTTCTTCTTAGGACGAGTACTCTGGTTGAGAGAAGCAAGGTCGATTTTACCAAGAACCTTAGGCTCATTAGCAACCATCTTCTTTTCGCTTCTTAAGGTAAATACCTCAGGAGCACTATTTTCACTAACCTCAGCTACAGCAACTGGTTCAGCAGCCTGCTTTACTACAGGCTTCTGCTTTGGCTGTTCTGCCTTAGGAGCCTCCTGCTTAACTGGAGCTGGTTTAGGCTCAGCCTTAGGAGCTGGCTTTGCAGCAGGTGCAGCAGGCTTCTCAGCCTTAGGAGCCTCCTTAACAGGAGCTGGCTTTGGCTTGTTATCTACTGGCGCAGGGCTGACGGCAGCAGCTTCCTTTACAGGCGCTTTCTTTTCAGGAGCAGCAGACTTAGCAGCTGGCTTGCCTCCAAGATGGTCGAGATCAATCTTGCCCAGCGGAGTAAATTTCTGCTGCTGAGCCGACTTATCTGTCACATTCTCGGCGCGCACAACCTTCTGGTCTTGCGCACGCTTCTTATCTTTTGGTTTCTTCTGGAACAGTTTCTCAGCTTCAGAACGCATCTGTGCGTCCTGCTTGAACTGCTTCTCAAGTGC
>REGX01046842.1_pt1 | contig 14881 bp, 13 predicted proteins | sample 2276321 | NCBI WGS metagenome assembly REGX01 (sample SAMN08335021, study PRJNA423103) | bovine gut metagenome | biome: bovine gut metagenome; feature: rumen; material: feed digesta; isolation source: rumen digesta from from 15 high feed efficiency cows and 15 low feed... | host: Bos taurus ... | reverse complement strand
TAAGTATACTCCGGAATTGCGTGAAGCTGAAGCATCGCAAGATCCAAGATTGCGCAATACCATCAAATATGCCAAGATGCTGGAGGGTACCATCCGTGGTACAGGTATCCATGCATGTGGATTTATCATCTGCCGAAATAAAATCAGCGACTGGGTTCCTGTTTCTACTGCTGACGACCCAGATTTCCCTGATTTGAAGTGTCAGGTAACTCAATACGATGGACACGTTATTGAGTCAACAGGATTGATCAAGATGGACTTCTTGGGACTGAAGACTCTGTCGGAGGAAAAAGAGGCTGTTAAGGTAGTGAAGCAGACAAGAGGTATTGATGTCGACCTTGATAATATACCTATCGATGATGAACTAACCTATCAACTTTATCAGCAGGGTAGAACCATTGGTACATTCCAGTTTGAGTCACCTGGTATGCAGAAATACCTGCGTGAATTACATCCTACTGTATTTGAGGATTTGATTGCGATGAATGCACTCTATCGTCCGGGACCTATGGATTATATCCCAGACTTTATTGCTCGTAAGCACGATCCATCCAAGGTAACCTATGATATCCCTTGTATGGAGAAATATCTGAAGGATACCTACGGAATTACTGTATATCAGGAGCAAGTTATGCTTCTGAGTCGCCAGTTGGCTAGCTTTACTCGTGGTGAGAGTGATGCCTTGCGTAAGGCGATGGGTAAGAAAAAGAAGGCTATCGTAGACCAGATGAAACCTAAATTTATTGAGCAGGGACAGGCAAATGGTCATGACCCAAAAATACTCGAGAAGATCTGGTCGGACTGGGAGAAATTTGCTTCTTATGCGTTCAATAAATCTCATGCTACCTGTTATTCGTGGGTAGCTTATCAGACTGCTTACCTGAAGGCTCACTATCCTGCAGAATACATGGCTGCGCTTATGACCCGTCGTTTTGCTCAGATTACTGAGATTACAAAACTGATGGAAGAGTGCCAGAATATGAATATCGAAACCCTTGGCCCTGATGTCAACGAGTCGTTCCGAGAGTTTGGTGTGAACAAGAAAGGTGAAATCCGATTTGGACTTGCTGCCATCAAAGGTATGGGAGCACCTGCTGCAGATGCCATTGTGGCAGAGAGAAAGAAAAATGGTCCATATAAAGACATATACGATTTTGCAGAACGAGTAGACTTTTCTTCAGTGAACCGAAAGGCATTTGAAAGTCTTGCATTAAGTGGCGGTTTTGATAGTTTCAATATACCTAGAGAGGAATTCTTTGGTATCAATGCCAAGGGAGAAATGTTCCTGGATACACTCGTTCGCTATGGTCAGCTCTTCCAAAGAGAGCAGGCTGAGGCTGCCAATTCGCTCTTTGGCGGAGAAGATGCGGTAGAAATAGCTAAGCCACAGTTGCCAAAGACAGAAGCCTGGAGCAATATCGAAAAACTCAATAAGGAGCGAGACTTGGTGGGTATCTATCTTTCTGCCCATCCATTGGATGACTACTCGGTAGTATTGAATTCCATGTGTAACACTAAATGTATAGAACTTGCTGATAAAACAGAATTGGCAAAGAAGGAAGAAATTGTACTAGGTGGTATTGTAACAGGTGTGAAATCTAAATTTACCAAGAATGGTAAACCTTGTGGATTTGTTACACTTGAAGATTATGATGGCCCAGGCGAATTAGCTTTCTTTGGTGAGGAGTGGGGAAGATGGCAAGGTATGCTGACAGAAGGTTGCATCGTATATGTTACGGCAAAATGTCAGTTGCGCTATCGTGACAGCAATATTTATGATCTTAAGGTTCAGAATATTGAATACATGCAGACGGTAAAAGACCATCGCATCGAAAAGATTACAATTACCGCCGACAGTGATTGCTTTGATGAGACTGTAGTTACTGATATAGAGACGATTCTTGAAAGAGATACTGCAGAGATAGGTACTACTCAGCTCTATTTCCAGATACGTGATATAGATACTAAGAGTATTATTCTATTGCATGCCAATGATAAGTCGATTAATGTAAATAAAGACCTGATTCAATATATTGATGGAAATCCTAAGATGGGATATCGCATTAATTAAAAACATGGCATGAAGTTTGCTTGTATGACATTATTAATTAGAAATCAGATTATAAACTATAAAAGGAAATAAAAATGGAAGTTACAATTACAACTGACAATTTTGAGAGTTACAAGAATGGTGAATTGCCATTGGTAGTTGATCTTTGGGCAACATGGTGTGGACCTTGTCGTATGATTGGTCCTATCATCTCTGAACTTGCTAATGATTATGATGGCAAGATCGTTGTTGGTAAATGCGATGTAGAGGAAAACGATGATATCGCAATGCAGTTTGGTGTGCGCAATATTCCTACTATTCTATTCTTTAAGGGTGGTGAGCTCGTTGATAAGTTTGTAGGTGGTGCATCTAAAGCTACTATCGAAGAGAAATTCAAAGCATTACTATAAAAATGAAAGCCTCCTTTTCGGGAGGCTTTTATTTTTAGAACTCTATTGTTCGGGTACCATCTTCATTTTCTGCAATAGTAACCTTTACTGTTTCTTCAGGTAAAACTTGCTCTACAAGTTCAGGCCATTCCATAAAACAAAGGTAACCGCTGTATACATAATCGTCAAATCCCATATCATAAACTTCCTCATCTTTCTTGATACGATAGAAATCGAAGTGATATATTGGATTTTCATCTCGGTCGGTATACTCATTGACGATTGCAAAAGTAGGCGAAGTAATTACATCGTCGACGCCAAATTCCTCGCAGAGAGCCTTGATGAAGGTTGTTTTTCCAGCTCCCATTTTTCCATAGAAGGCGAAAACCTTATTATAGCCCATATTGGCAATAAAATCCTTGGCTGCCTCATGAATGTTTTCTAATGAATCGATTTTAATTTTCATATTTTTATTTTTTATCTTTTTCTCGGTGTAAGTGTAATCAATGGTATAAGCATCTCTTCCATTGAGATACCTCCATGCTGGAATGTATCCTTATAATATGATACATAGTAGTTGTAATTGTTAGGATAGGCAAAGAAACTGTCACCTGTAGCGAATACATAGGATGTGCTAAGATTTGGTGCTGGAAGCATGGCTTTCTGTGGCTCTTTAATCGTAAACAATTCCTTGGAGTCGTATGCAAGATTCTTGCCCAACTTGTATCTCAGATTGGTATTTGTATTGCGATCACCAATAATCTTGACCGGCTTGGATGTACGGATACTTCCATGATCGGTCGTAATAATGATCTTGTAATCGCTTGAAGCTAGTAGTTTGAAGATGTCTGCAATGACAGAATGTCGTAGCCAGCTGATAGTAATACTGCGATAGGCCGATTCATTGTTGGCAAGTTCGCGTACCATTTTGGATTCTGTACGAGCATGAGACAACATATCAATGAAGTTGACAACTAATACGTTAAGATCGTTGTCTTTGATTTGATTGAACTTCTCCAGGAATTTGTTTGAACCTGCAGAGTCATTGATTTTATAATAGCTGAATGTATTGTGGCGACGATATCTGTCCAACTGGGTCTGGATAAGTGGCTGCTCGTTAAGATTCTTGCCTTCCTCCTCATCCTCATCTACCCATAATTCAGGAAACAGTTCTGCTATTTTATTTGGCATTAGTCCACTGAAAATTGCATTTCGTGCATACTGTGTAGCGGTAGGTAGAATACTCATGTACATATCCTCTTCAATATCGAACATGTCGCCAAATTCCGCAGCCAGCATTTTCCACTGATCCCATCTGAAGTTATCAAATACAATCAAAAATACTTTCTCGTGATTGTCAATCATTGGAAAAACTTTTGTCTTGAAGATATCAGGACTCATGAGAGGCATGTCATTATTATCGATTTTCTTGCCTTTCATAGCATTTGCACGTTCTTCCATCCAATCCATATAATTGCGGGAGATGTATTTGGAGAAACCGTTGTTGGCTTCTTCCTTCTGCATCTGCAACATTTCGGTCATGGCACTGTCAGTGCTGCTGAGTTCAAGTTCCCATTTAACCAGGCGCTTATAGATTTCCATCCAATCTTGATGGGTTCTGCAGTCTGATATCTTCATGGCAATCTGTTGATAGTCTTGCTGGTATCCGCTTTGAGTAACCTCAGTGATGATTTCTTTCTGGTGGATATTCTTTTTCAGCGTAAGAAGAATCTGGCTTGGATTAACTGGTTTAATCAAGTAATCGGCAATTTTACTTCCGATAGCTTGCTCCATAATATTTTCTTCTTCGCTCTTCGTACACATAACGATAGGAGTGGCTGGCTGGATTTCCTTAATTTGCTGAAGGGTTTCCAGTCCACTGAGACCAGGCATCATTTCATCAAGCAGAATCAAATCGAAAGTCTGCTGCTTGCAATGGTCTATGGCGTCTGGACCATTGCTGGTAGTAACGACTTCATATCCCTTTTTCTGCAGGAATATGATATGAGCCTTAAGAAGCTCAATCTCATCATCAACCCAAAGTATTAATCCGTTGCTCATTTAAAATCCTCCTAAATCGTAATATTCATCTTCAAGATCAAATGACTTGTTGTCTTTCTTTTCTTGCTTCTGATTATTTTTTTTCTTATTATTATTTTCGTTACCAAAGTCATCGAAGTATATACCAGTATCATCTTTCTTCTGAGATTGCGGTGCAGTTTTTATAACTGTCTTCTTAGCTTCTGGCTTTTTGGTTTGGTCATTCTTCTTGACAGGTTCGTTCTTCTTGACCGCATCATTCTTCTTTGGTGTAACAGTTTTGTTGCTCGTAGCAGTATTCTGGGTCTTTGTAGCTGGAAGAGTATTTGCTTTTGGCTTCTCCTCTTTCTTAGGAGTAACCTCGACCTTTTTCTCAGCTTTTTCTGTCAACTCAGGTATGTCGAATGTATCAAAATCATTTGTAGACTCAGTCTTTTGAACTGGTTCTGGGATATTGATTTCTGTACTACCTGCTTCTGTCTTCTTCTTTTCTGGCTCAGGTATGGAAATGACTGTAGAATTATCCTCTGTCTTTCTTTCCTTCTTTTCTTTTTTCTCTATTTTCTCAGAAGGGGCAACAGGTAGAGTTGTTGCCTTTTCTTCTTTCTCAGCAGGAGTTTCTGCTGGAATAGGAATACTTAATTCAGTCTGAGTATTCTCTTTTTTATTTTCTTGTTCAGGAATAATAGTTGTAGTATCCTCAACCTTTGAATTATCATCTTCAATGGATTGTATTTCAAGTCCGTTATCGATTTGATTGTTATCAAGAGCTCTGTCGATTTCTTCAGCTGATGGTTCTGGTATTTTCTCAGTCGCAATCTCTGTTGGCTCTGTGAGCAAACGGTATGTACTGGTCTTGAGTGGTGCAAAATGCTTCTGATAGAAATCATCATACTCGTTGTATGAAAAACGAGTGCCAATTAATTCCTGATTAATATCGCTGATAACTATGGTCCTACTCTTTCCCAGGAGGTTAGTTAGACTGACTTGACTGTGGAACTGACGCGCATATTCAAGTGCTTCATCATAATTTCTGAATCCACTAATCATCATACGATGCAAACCATTCTGTTCATCGATGTTGATATCAAAGTTTCTGACCAGATATGTTGTGAAGTTGAATCGGGCAAGATTAAACAATAACTTATTCTCATTGACAGAATCTGGCTTATAGACTACCATGAACATAAAATTAGTATTACGCTCTGTAGAGAATTGCTGCTGTTTTATCTTGTCACTGTCATTGAGAACTTCATTTCTTCTTTCCCAAACATCTCCAATATCAAATTTACCTCCATGAAGTTGTCTGCCTGCATTTACACCGTTTACAATCATACCTGCAAGTTCGCTGATACGGCTGTTAGGGTATTTTTCTACTACAACCTTCATGTCGTCCAAGCATCCGCTGGCATCGCCATTATTGAGTTTACTCAGTCCGCCGATAAACAGGAATTTATCACGATTTGCACCTAAAGGAAATCTTTCGGCTGATAGTTTGGAGTTAGCTTCAACTTCATTAAATCTGTCCGATTTAAATGCTTCGTATGTGGCACTATAAAGAGAATCCTCTATATGAACACCAAATTTTGCATTTTCAACAAAATATGGATCTGTCAGAATGCTGGTCCATTCACTCTTAGGATAGTAAACCTTTAATTTTTCCAGGTATAGTCTGGCCTGATTAGGATTACCTAATCGTGAGTATAATAGGTATAAATGATAATAGGCCTGATCTAGATTCTCGTAGTCTGAGTAATCATCAACAAGTCTTCTTAAATGTTTTTCGCTCAACGAGAGGTTGTCGAATTTATCTTTAAATATAACTCCGGCATTGTATAATCCATCTTCAAGTAGTTTGTTGCTAGCATCAACTTGTTCCTTCGTAAAAGGAATTTGAGAAAGATAATAAGCTCTTTTGTGTGGATTGTTCTGATCATCGCTGATAATTTGCTTAAGCGAGTCTTCTTTTTCTGCAGCATTGGCAAGAGAATCTCGCATCTGATAGGTCATACCTTCAGCTCCTTTTCCTGCAACGACGGTTTTGTTGTTACGTTGCCAGTTGTCTACATTCTGACGCTTTCCCCATAAGCGTTGGAATGCAGTCTTACCTTGACTGACAGCGATAGGGTTGTAAAAATACCATGCAGTATTGTTACTCTTATCAAATGTGGACTTATTTCTGTTTCTATTTCTGGAAGATATGTCATCATTCTCTGCGTCGAAACCTTTTTCTGCAGTTTCACTTTCAGCTTCGGCATTTCTCTCTTCCTTTTCTTTTTTCTTTAATGCCTCAATAACTCGGTCAATAGCCTTGTTTCTTTCCCATTCTGGCATTTTTGCAAGAGCCTGAAGAGAATCCTGAAGATGTATAGCTTCGGTATGAGGAACAAGCTCGTCAAGCAGTTTTGAACGATCGGATAGTTGTTGGTAATCCTTACGGTCTTTGTCGAGCAATCCAATTGCTTCTCCATAGCATCTTTGAGCATCCTTAAAAGCTTCTCTTTGCCAATACAAGTCACCAAGATGAAGCAGCAATACACCTTTCTCAATGCCACTACGAGTTGCTTTTGCATTACCTTTTTCATAGGCAGCAATAGCATTGATGGTATCTTTTTGAGAAAGGTAAATATTTCCCAAGGCATAATATACCTGATCAAGATAATCTTTATTGTTATCAGACAAAGCCATTCGCTTCAGCTTGCTGATCATCTTTTTAGATTGACCACTAGCCAGTACTTCCGTCATGGAGATACGGGCGTTGAATGCTAGTTCATAAGGAGGACTAAGCAAGATTACATGTCGAAAAGATTTGTATGCATCCTCTTTTCTACCTAGAGATGCTTGCAGCTGGCCTAATAGATACCATTCACGAGCTTTCTGCTTTCTGCGCATCTCGTGCTTGATAACTTTGCGAAGATATGGAATTGCCTTTTCAAAGTCTCCTTTGTGAATATAGAAATCTGCATAGGTGTAGTCCCATTCCTTTTGAGCTCGCCAGTCGATAGAGTCACGCTGCATATTGCGTATAACATCTTCGGCATCATACATCCAATCCTGTTCGATATAGCATTTTGCAAGCCAAGCACGGGCTTTGCCATAAATCGCTGGTTGGGTAGCATAAAGTCTGCTCATATAAGAAAAGGTAGAAGCTGCATCTTCAAAGTCTCCCTTGTGAAATTGGGAGCGACCCATCAATAGCCATGCTTTCCAAATGAAAGGGTTGTATTCTCGTCGATTCAGCCATTCAATGTCTTTGGCTGTTTTTTTTCTGCTTTTATCCCATACTGGACGACGCTTGATGCTATGTTGATGAATAGCTTTCTCACTTTTTTCAATGGCTCTTTCATAGTTTGACTTGCCTATATCTTTGCTATTCTTATTTCCTACAGTGTACAAAGGAATAAGTTCGGTATAGTTGTCCTTATTGCCATTTTCTTTTTCAAGTGAACCATCAATATATGCAAGTGTTCCATTATAATAGGTATTATATCGCGCATTGAAAGAGTGCCACCATCTTGAAGAAGCGGTATTCTTTTGCGTAGAACATCCTGCAATAATCAGCATAGTGAATATTGCAAATGTCAGTGCGATATAATAATTCCTATTTAATTTCATCCTTGTATCATCATGACTAATTCATCTTTCAATTGATCGGGGAAATTGATGCCGCGTAAAATCAGACTTCGATTCCATTCCTTGACCTCTTCAGGTTTCATGGTATACATGACTTCTGAAAACATTTCTACCTCTTGATCGGTATATTGGTCGGATGGTCGATTCTTGAAAATATCAAGTTCTTCGTCATCAAAATATTCAATCTCTTTGGTGGAAGCTTCCATTAAGCATTCCTGTTCGCATTTTGGATCGTCACCACTACATGTTGAGCAGCTTCCCGAAGATGGAGAAACAACATCTGGCTCTCCATCTTTCTTCTTCGACAGCAACCCTAAAATGGCTGCAAAAAGACCTAATGCTATTAGACCAACGAAAAGATATATCATTTTATTTTAAATCCTGCCTTTTCTAAATCGTTCCAATAGTTAGGATACGATTTGCTTACTACTTCTGGATTATTAATTTTAAGTCCAGGGAACATGATTGCTGCTGGTGCAAAGCACATAGCCATGCGATGATCCTCGTATGTATCGATAGGCTCCATAGATGCTTCACATCGTTCTCCATCCCAAAACAAAGTGTTATTGTTTTCGTCTTTGATTACGTAGCCAATCTTCTTTAATTCTGTCTTCAGTGCCTCAATACGATCGGTTTCCTTGATTTTCAGACTTGCTAATCCTGTGAATTTGAACTTTACATCCAATAGGCAGCAGCAAACAACAAACGTCTGAGCTAAATCTGGAGAGCCTGTAAAGTCATATTCAAGTCTTGGTAGAGGGCGCTTGTTGATGCTTAGTGTTACTGTAGTAGGCTGATTATCTAATTCTTCCTTGAATGTTGTTTTCACCCCCAGTAGGCTAAATATATATCTTACAACAGAGTCACCTTGCTTAGATCCATCCATAAGACCTTCTAGCTGGACTTCAGACTTTCTGGAACCCATCAGAGCCATTATTTCATACCAATATGATGAAGCGCTCCAGTCATTCTCAATCAGATAAGGCTTTTCTGTATAAGGCTGAGGCTGAACAGTGATAGTATCAACATCCGTCCATTCTGCATTTGCTCCAAATTCGTTCATTGTCCACAAGGTAAGGTCGATGTATGGACGAGAAACTATTTGTCCTGTTAACTTCAACTCAAGTCCCTTTTTAAGAATAGGACCGATAAGGAGTAGGGCAGATATATATTGTGAACTGATATTACCTTCTACTTCAAGATGTCCACCTTCTAATTGATGGCCTTTGATGTGGAGTGGAGGATATCCTTCTTCTCCTTCATATTCGATATTGGCTCCAAGATATCTGAGTGCATCAACCAAAATAGCAATTGGACGATGTTTCATTCTCTCGGTTCCTGTAATAGAATGTTCGCCTTCTGTGACAGATAAAAATGAAGTCATGAAGCGCATGGCAGTTCCTGCAGCCTTGATGTTGATAACATCAGGCATGTTTTTTAAGGCTTCAATAATTACTTCTGTATCGTCGCAGTCGCTTAGATTTTCGGGAAGAATCTTCTGACCGGCTAAAGCATAAATTATCAATGCACGATTGCTTATGCTTTTTGAAGCAGGCAATTTTATACTTGTGTTGATAGTCTCTGGTGCTGTAATAGTATATGTCATTTCTTTCTTTATTTTCTTAAGATTGGATGCAAATCTGGGTCTACATCATTTTCTGCTCTTGTTGCTTTTGCTTTGTTTGTTCCATTTTTCTTAGGGCCTGGAATCATTGGACTATTGTATAGTACAAAACGTATGCGCTTTCTCTGTTCATTAGTAAACTGATTGGCATTCGTGAAAGCATAGTCCAGAAAATTATTTGAGACAAATTTTTCGCCACTACAATTTGAGCGATTGGTTAGTTTGTTATAATCATCGAGAGAGATAGATATGGCATCTCCCTTTTTTTCATTGACAGCTACAAGTGAATCGATAAAATCAACTTGTGATTCGTCATAAGCTTTTTTATTGTAGCTCTTGGTATCTCTACAGTAGTCGGTGTCATAGCAGTCGTTGATAGCTTCACCAGTAGAATCTTCTGTAAATACGTGGTGTAATCCGAAATAGTGTCCAAGCTCGTGAGCGAGAGTGGAACTGATGTCGGTAGTGCTAGAATTTACATGTCTGTCTACAGAATCTTTTTTCCAGGTATCTGTGTAGCGTTGAGAATCGTACTTGCTGTTAGCATAAATGCTGTTGATAACAACACAGTGGGTATAACTTAGATTGTTTTTTGTCAGTGTACTTTTTTTGCTGGCAGATAAACCTTCCAAGGTTTCATTTTGTGTCGTATATGGTAAGAAAGATGCTCCTAAGGTAACACCTTTCTGGTCTGTTTTTTTGAATGGAAACAAGAATACATTGACGTAGTTGTTAGGATCCCATAATAAATCTGTGTGGTTATGATTCATGAAATCCTTGTAGTTTATAGAGTCTTCAGTCTCGTATTCTATATACTCAACTCCAGGTGTTTGTAATTTCTGTCCTTTTTCATTGTGTGTTGCTTCTACAAAGTTCACATTGATATCAGGGCTTTCACCAAAAATGCTTCCTTTCCATAAGTTGTTTACATTGTTGAGAATGAATTTTATTCTGTTAGCTTCAATCTTGTCTTTGGGATTGTGATATACCACATGGAATACCACTGGAATTTGATAGTTGTATGTATCAGAGATTTTATCGGTTTCTGAATCTTTGTCTTGATCGTATTCTTCATCAATATCAGAAGAGCTAATGTTTGAGATGACATGGAAACCGGTACTGTCGGGAGCATTGTCGTCTTTTGTGCAGCTGACAATTCCCATAATGAATAAAATAAAAAATAGATATCTAAATATTTTCATTACTATACCTTATTATATATAGCTGCAAATTTACGATAAATGGAGCAGATAACAAAACTTTTAGCGCATTTTGACTTTTGAAAGTTGATTATAATTGCTTTTTGTGCGAATATCATAATATTAAAATGGCATTTTGATAGTTTTGAGTAAAAACTAGTTACAATGGTATTGTAAGTTGCTTGAATTTCTGGATTATAAGAAACTTCCATTCTTTAAGCAAATACTATCATAAAGTAAGAAATATGTCCTTAAACTTATAAGTTACAAATAGGTTACTTTTCAAATTGTTACTTTTTTGCCTTAAAAATAATAGTTTTAAAATGAAAGTGCCCTTTTAAATTACAACTAATTTTTGGACTAAAATTATATATAAAATTGTGTTAAAATCCAAGGTCGATTAGAAAGTTATGCATTATATTTGCAGTACAAAAAGAAAATAATAACAGATTAAAAACAATAAATACATACGATTATGAAACGAGTACTTTTAATTTCAGTTATGGCTCTGTTGACCGTAGCAAGTTTCGGTCGCAAGCACGTCGAGAACGCTACAGTTGTTGCTGACACCATCTATTACGCAGAGAATATGATGAATGTTGCACATGCTGACCAGGCTAGTTATTATAGACTCTTGATGACCACTGGTGCTGGCATTCACAAACAGGATGTTTTCCAGGATTTCTATATGAATGGAAACTTGAAGCAGGAAGGTGGATATAGCTTCGTTGATCTTTCAAACGATAAGAATACTGTTTTGAACGGCGAAGTTACAACTTACTATCCAAATGGTAAGGAAAAGTGGCACGGCAAATATGTCAACGGTAAGCGTACAGGTTATTTTACACTTCAACTTCGTGATGGTGGTGTAGCTGTAGTGCAGTTTGTTGACGGAAAGTCTGCTCACAACTTCTTCACAGTTACTTATAAGAATGGTACAATGGAGAAGAAACCTCTATCAGATATTAAATCGCTCCTCTAAAAGAGGTGCCATAAATTTCTCTCTTATAAATTAAAATTTTGTTTATTACACTATTAAACTAATAAAGAGCACTTCGTGAAGAAGTGCTCTTTACTTATATAATAATGTGAAATTTTTATTAGATGTTTAAATCAACTTCAACAGGACAATGATCACTACCAAGTATTTCGGTATGTATTTTAGCTTCTTCAATTTGTTCTTTTAATCTATCTGATGCTAAGAAATAATCTATACGCCATCCAGCATTCTTTTCTCTTGCATGAAAGCGATAGCTCCACCATGAGTAAGTTACCTGTTCTGGGTATTTAAATCTGAAAGTATCGATAAAACCTTTATTGAGGAATTGAGTCATCTTTTCTCTCTCTTCATCTGTAAAACCAGCATTGCGTCGGTTGGTCTTAGGATTCTTTATGTCGATTTCTTCATGAGCAACATTTAAGTCTCCACAGATAATTACAGGCTTATTCTCATCGAGTTTCTTGATGTAAGCCTGAAAATCTTCTTCCCATTTCATGCGGTAATCAAGACGCTTTAGTTCGTTTTGAGAATTTGGTGTATAAACGGTTACCAGATAGAATTTTTCAAATTCAAGCGTTATAACTCTACCTTCATGATCATGCTCATCCACATCAATACCGTTGTGAATGCTAATCGGATGATGTTTGGTGAATATGGCAGTGCCAGAATATCCCTTCTTGTCGGCATAATTCCAGTATGACTCGTATCCATCGAAGTGGATATCCAATTGTCCCTCCTGCATCTTTGTTTCCTGAAGGCAGAAGAAGTCTGCATCCAATTGCTTGAAGCTGTCTTCAAATCCTTTGCCGACACAGGCACGGAGGCCATTAACATTCCAACTGATAAATCTCATAATTTATTTTTTAGCTGTTGAATAAAAAAGAATATTAACCCCGGTAGGATTCTCGCTGTATTCTCCTTTTATTTTATCTACAGTAACACCCACTGGTGCAATCTGAACCTGGATTGCATTTTTGTATGGGTCATAATAGCAATGAACGTTACATGGGATTGACAAATTATGTTTTTCGTTATCATAATTAATGTCTATGCCATTTTTTATCCCATTAATATAACCTCCATAGGTATATATATGGAAATCCTTCTTGCTTGCATCGGCGTAGTAGAATAATTGAATATCTGCAGAAAGATTTGATGTTCCTGTAGATTTTTTCAATGCTTTGGCTGCGTCACCTTTAATGCATTTTGCAATGAGGCTGTCTGGAATATTGTTAATGATAATCATGGAGTCCTTAACAGCACAAACTGTTGAAGATATCGTATCATTATTGCTGGTTTTACCTAAACTAGTGTAGGTATATCCATTAAAAATTCCTTCGCATTTTTGGTAAAGCATTTTTGCTTCTTCTTTGGATGTCACAGCTTTGTCGTCTGTTTCTGGATCGCTAAGACATGAAGTTACCGTTGTAATGCACAGTACTGCTAAGATAAAATAGGTTAATTTTCTCATTTTGTTATGTTAAATTCTTTTGGTTTCTCCACGAAGTAGACTCATGAATTCTTCACGTGTCTTCATTGATTCGAAAACGCCACTGTATGCACTTGTAGTGGTAATAGAGTTTTGCTTTTCTACACCACGCATTTGCATGCACATATGTTTAGCTTCAACTACTACCATTACTCCCATTGGCTTAAGGGTCTCCTGGATACATTGCATGATTTGCTCTGTAAGACGCTCTTGTACCTGAAGACGATGGCTGTATATATCGATAACTCGAGCAATTTTACTTAAGCCGGTAATGTAGCCATTAGGTATGTAAGCAACATGGACTTTTCCGTAGAATGGAAGAATATGATGTTCGCACATAGAGAAGAAATCGATGTCCTTTACAATAACCATCTGATTGTATTTCTCTGCAAACAGTGCGTCTGTCAGTACCTTATGTGGGTCTTGGGTATATCCTCTTGTCAGAATCTGCATAGCTTTGGCAACTCTCATTGGGGTTTTTACCAAGCCTTCACGTTCTGGATCTTCTCCTAATAGCTTTAATACTTCTTTGTAATGTGCTGCGAGTTCGTCGAGCCCATCACGAAATTGAGTTTCTGGATTCATATTGATTGTTATCTTTGAACTGTTATTTTACCTTTTACTAGACAGGCTTCGCGATAGCCCATCTTTCTGATCTTTTCCAGCATAGCTCTTGCTTCACCGATAGTCTTGTAGTTTCCTACACGACATATCCATCTTGGTGAATAGAAGTGAACGTATACTGGTTGATCAGGAAATTTCATTTTTATGTTATTTCCGACTTTTTCTGCTTTCTGACGGTCGTTTCTGGAATTACCTCCAGCAAAAGCCTGAACACGATAACCTGTAATTTTGTAGCTTCCGCGCATTACTTTTTTGCGCATGTCTACGGCAGGTGCCTCTGTTTCTTCAGCTTCTTTTTCCTTTGTAATTTCAGGTTTCTTTTCCTCGCGTTTAACGTCACTGATTTTGTTTTCTACTGCAGTTGCTGGATGCTCTGCAATCTTATGCTCAACGGCAGTTGGCTTATGTTCTGCAGTTGCTGGTTTATGCTCGATAGTTTGTGCAGTAGGTGTATGATTATCTTTCTTTGTTGTAGTAGACGGTGTTGTCGTTTGTTGAATTTGTTTATTTACCTGTTTCTTCTGCTGTCCGTTTACCAATTCGTCGATGTCTTTGCTTTCAGTAACGGTCACTTTGCCTGACCCCTGCTTGTTGTTCTGCAGGTGATCAAGATATGTCTGTCCATTTGCAGTGATAGTGCAGATAGAAATCAGAAATAATGTAATGACGAATTGTCTCATATTGTACATGTTTCATGAAAGTTGAGCGACAAGTGAAAATTGCCTTCAACAGGTGATTTGTGTCACTTATCGCCCAAACTCTTTAATTAATTACTTCTTCCAAGCGTCGATAATACCCTTGAAATCAGCGCACTTCAAAGAAGCACCACCGAT
>REGX01310203.1_pt1 | contig 15070 bp, 12 predicted proteins | sample 2276321 | NCBI WGS metagenome assembly REGX01 (sample SAMN08335021, study PRJNA423103) | bovine gut metagenome | biome: bovine gut metagenome; feature: rumen; material: feed digesta; isolation source: rumen digesta from from 15 high feed efficiency cows and 15 low feed... | host: Bos taurus ... | reverse complement strand
ATCCTTACCTGCTCGACCAGGCAGTAGCACGATTAGGCCAGGCTCGTGATGCTTCTGCTAAATCAGGATTAGGTCTAAAGCCTCTTCTGCCTTTAGGTGGCAATATGTATGCATTCTTCCCATGGCTTGGCAGCTATGCCTTCCTGGCTATGGAGAGATTTCTTCGCATAAAATGTGCAGCAAGACTGGATTTGAAAGGTTTTGATTCTGTCCGACCTTATTATATGCAGTTTACAATGAAGGTATCGCCTGAGGAATTCTACAAGATTCTGAAAGAAGAAATTGACAAGCCTATAGATCCAATGACGATGCTATATCCTAACGAGACACCTATCTTCGATAAATACGATGATGTGTTACCTGTAGATCTTACGCGCAAGAGCTTTGCCTTCAGCGTATTGGATATCGAAGGTATGAGAAAGCGCATCAACGAGATAATAGATCAAAAGCAATAACTTTTTGGGTTATTGCTTTTTGATTTTAATATTAAGTGTTTCCTCTATCAGGCCTAAGATTGTATCTAGATTTTCAGTTTCAAAATCACCCGTCAACCTTACGTCAGATACATCGGATGTAAGATTGACATGATAATAATCTGTCAGATCTCGCAGCACTTGATATAAAGGTGTATTGTCGAAATGGAATTTTTGAGTAGCCCATGCTGTCTTATTTACCGACAATGCAAGTTTGGTAGGCTCAGAAGCACCATCTTTCATCAGTGCACTCTCACCTTTCTGCAGTACCAATCCCCTTGAAATATGATCAGGAGAAGCAAATAATACAGATCCTTGAGTTACTATCACACGAGTTTCGTGAGAAGTCTCATCAACCAGGAATTCCGTACCAATATCTTTTATCGTATAATTCTGATCTTCTACTATAAAAGGATGCTCTGCATCGTGCTTGATTTTCAGATATGCCTTACCTGTAATTTCCACCTTTCTGCAGTCACTGCCATAATATGCTAGAGAAGAATGAGGAGCAAGGATTACTGTAGAACCATCATCCAGCAGATAAGTCTTGGTAGTAGTATCGGCTATAAATTTAGTTTCTGAATACATTAATAGGGACACAGTTGCCATCGCAGCAACCACAAGAATTGATGCGGCAATAGATAATTTCTGCCATAATTGCATGCCTCTACGATACCCCGTCTGAGCCTTGAATCTCTCAAATGCCAGCTGGGTATTCAACTTACCTTCCTGATAATAATGAACTACATAATCCTTCCCCTTTTCCATATCTTACAGATTTCTATTCTCCTTCTTTAAACCATTCAGTATGACTAACAGAATAAGCTCCGCAAAGTCCTAAGCCTCCTTTAATATTGGTAAATGTAGGACTAATCTGAGCTAAACCATATTTCGACCAGTCATTATTGGAATTAACAGAATTAACAAACCTATAGTATTCAGGTGTAATCTTATACAAGAGAACTTGGTATTCGCGATTGGGCCTTCCAGCTGAAAGCTACCATCAAGCAAACCAATTCTGTAACTGCCATGTGTATGATAGAAGTTGCCATCATTGGTTCTTACATCTGTTACAGACGATAATCTACCACCGTATCTTGCAGGAAATCCACTTTTATAGAAGTCCACATTCTTTACTACATCTGGATTAAAGGAAGAAAAGATACCTAGAGTATGGTTTACCTGATACAAAGGAGTACCATCTATCAGAAATAAGTTCTCATCGTTATTTCCTCCATGCACATACAGTCCACTAGACAGTTCTATTCCTTCAGAAACGCCACTTGTTCGCTGTAGCGTCTTGATAACATCAGGACTACTCAGCAGCGAATATCCTGTTTTGATATTACTTTGTCCTAGCGAACGTTTACCTGTCTGTGTAGTCAAGAGAGGGGAGTTAAGATCGCCAGTGACAACCACCTCAGCAATCTTAGCGTCCTCTCTCATTGTGAAGTTATAGTGGTTACTGTTTTGAATCTCAATGGTTTTAATTTCATCAGAAAAGCCGATATAGCTACATTTGATCTGATGACTACCTTCTGGCAGTGTGATGGAATAAAATCCATAAGCATTGGTCATTGTTGCCAATCCTGTAGTTTCATCCAATATGGTAGCATTGATCAGTGTTTCTCCACTTTCATCTTTTACATATCCACTTAGCGTATATTTACGCTTAGTTTTATCCGAGTGATTCTTTTCTGGCTTAGGAGATACACTCTTGGTAGCTTTCTTGAGAAGGATATAGTTATCTTTCACCTCATAGCTTACACCCGTTCCTTCAAACAGTTTCTCCAAAGCTTTATTAATAGGAAGTCCTTTTAGTGAAGGTCCGTTATATTCTCCATCTACATGAATGGAAGAATTATATAGGAAATTCACGTTCTTTGTTTGATGGAGCATATCCATCTGTTGCCTGATAGTAGTGCTCTTTGCCATCATCGCCAGAGGCAATAGCATTACCAGTAATAGTGTAATTAGTTTTCTCTGTTTCATCTCATCTTTTTATTATCTACTCCTGTAACGTAGAATGATGAATTATCCCCCACTCCCTTTCGAAATATTTTTTATAGGCACAATACAAATAGGATTTCTTCTCGTTTTCCGCGCAGTCTTTTCAGCGCCTTACTTATCTGATGTTCAACGGTTTTCTCCGACAAATTCAGTTCTTCTGCTATCTCTCGATATTTCATGCCATCTCGCTTGTTCATCAGCAATATTTTGCGGCATTGTTCTGGCAGTTTGCTAATTTCCACCCATAGTTTGGCTTCTCTTTCTGATCTATCCTGAGCCTCTTCATCAGTTATCATACCCTCCATATCCTTAGGCATTATTTCCCCTATCACTTGCTTTGATTTTCGCAGATAATCAATACAGGCATTTCTCACCATACGATATAGGTATGGCCTGGAAGCATCTTGGCGATTCTCCCATAATTTGACATAACATTCTTGAACTATATCTTCTGCCTTGTCGACATCACCATCCAGATAGTGCATCGCATAAAGACACAAGGGCTGATACAAGAGTTTAAAATTCGCTTCTATATCCATTGATTATGAATATTCTTATTACCTTAAAAAAGTATCATCAGCCAACGATTTGGCTGTAAAAGCTTATATTATGATAGTATTGCTAATGCTAAAATTGTCGCGTAAAATGCTGCGAGGAAACAATGTGGACGCCTACCATCCATATTGATTGGGATATAGTACTTGCACAGGCGGAAGAAAAGGCTGGAAATGACAAATCCCAGAAGAGAGCCTGCAAGAATATCGCCAGGATAATGTACGCCCAAGTAGATACGCGAATAACACATTAGTATGGTAAATGTGATAAGCGTAAATCGGGTAAATCTGTCCTTATAGAGCATGCAGAGCCAGGTACATACGCCTACCATATTGGTAGCATGACCGGATACAAAACCGAAATTTCCTCCACGATAATCTTTTACGAAGAATAGCAGGTTGTTTATTGCTGGGTCATGGGATGGTCGAAGACGACATACCCAAGGCTTGATGACGTGGGATGATACCTGGTCAAGAATAGCTGCAAGTAATATGATAGCCAGCAGCATTAGTATCCTATCCTTCACTGCAACTTTATTGCGCTTCATCAGGCAGTATACACCTGCCAGCAAGAAAGGTACCCATGGTCCTTGCTTACTGTAGTAGTACCAGAAATTATCCGTGAAATCATTTCCGTCATAATTCAATAATACCATCAGCTGCTTATCCAGCAGGTCTGCTTCAGGTATCCAAAGATAACCGAATGCGACAAGTAAGATGACGCATCCCATAGCTAGGACTACCCAAAATATACGGAGTGAGCATTCCACATTCGCTAAAAATGGTAATTTCATTAAGTTCGGTTCACGATAATTCATCCCAAAGCTGTTGCCTATTAATTCACAAGTGTTGCTGTTGAGTCATTTATTATATCGGCCACAAAGGTATAAAAAAAACTCGCTTTTGAACAAAAAAAGCGAGTTTTTTAACAATAAATTCTATTATTATTTATAATAGTTCCTTAATATCATTCACAATCTGCTCTTCTGTCAGATGATTCTCCTTCAGAAGCTCATTTACGTCATAGCGATCATACAAGGCTTTCTTCACACCAAAGTTGATTACCTTGACATCTGATGGACCATAGTAACGGGCGATAAGCTCACCAAATCCACCATCAAGACTACCGTCTTCGATAGTAGCTACTAATTGATGGTCTTTCTTCAAATCCTCAAGCAGAGCCTCGTCTACGCCTGAGATATAGCGAGGGTTGATCAGTGTTGCATCTACGCCTTCTTTAGCGAGAGCCTTCACTACAGCCTCACCCTTCTGATAGAAGTTACCTGCTGCAATCACAGCTACCTTGCTACCGCGATGAGCTACCTTGAACTTATCAAGATCTGAGTAATCTGTATCATAAACCTCATCACTGTGGATTACGCTTACTGGTACACGAATAGCTACACTGTACTTATCCTGCTCGATAGCCCAGTCTTCCATGGCGATAAATTCTTCCCATGTAGTAGGGGCAAGATATACCAGGTTAGGGATATGACTGATCATTGGAATATCGAAGAAGCAGATATGAGTGAAGTCATTCATACCATAAACGCTTGATCCTAGTACGTTGATAACTGCAGGATTACCATTTACTGCCAAGTCCTGGCAGAGCTGATCGTATGTACGCTGGATAAATGTTGCTGGTGTTCCCCATACTGGATGAGCACCTGCCTTAGCTGCACCTGAAATGAGTGCTACAGCCTCTTCCTCGGCGATACCTACATCTACATAGTGCTTGCCCAGAGCCTCGCGACGCTCCTTGCTCAGTCCGCTCATGGCTGGCACTGCACTCTGAACTACGAGTAGTTTCTCGTCTTTCTGAGCTTTGTCTACGAAATACTGACCTAGCAGATCGCCAGTGTTTTCACCAGCAAAACGCTCTGGATTTTTGATATCACCTGTTTCCAGCTCAAATGGCATATGATAGTGCCATGCTTCTTTATTCTCTGCAGCTGGTTTATAACCATGACCCTTCTCTGTGTGGATATGTACTACGATTGGGTGGTCGATATCCTTTACTTTCTGGAAAGCCTCAATCAGTTTAGCTACATTATTGCCTTCCTCCAGATACATATAGTCAAAGCCCAGAGTCTTGAAGATATTGTTGCTGCTCTCGCCGTTGCTTGCGCGCAGTTCAGCAAGACCTTTATACATTCCGCCATGATTCTCGGCGATACTCATTTCATTATCGTTGAAGATAACGATGAAGTTTGTACCAGCCTCAGCAGCTACATTCAATCCTTCGAATGCCTCACCACCCGACAATGATCCATCGCCGATAACAGCTACTACATTGTAGTTCTGGCCCATCAAATCACGAGCCTTCTGAAGACCAGAAGCCAAAGCTACTGATGTAGAAGTATGACCGATTTCGAAATTATCATATTCTGGATTTTCCAATGGAGAAGAATAGCCTGAGATAGCATTCATATTGCTTACATCCAGGAAACCGTCTTTTCTGCCTGTAAGCATCTTGTGTGGATAACTCTGATGAGAGATATCAAATACGAACTTATCCTGAGGTGCATTGAATACATAGTGCAAAGCTACAGTAGCCTCTGTAATTCCGAGATTTGGACCTACGTGTCCACCATGATTACTTACACGATTAAGCACACCTGCACGTACCTCGTCTGCTAGTACGCTCAGCTGCTCTGCATTTAAACCCTTAATATCTTTAGGGGAATTTACCTTTTCTATATACATAATACCTAATTTAGATTCTTTTTTATCGATTGCAAAAGTACACAAAAAAAGGTATACTGGCTATAAACAAATTACGGAACAGTATACCATTTTTCCTTTTTTAGTCTTCTTCGTACATTTGAGGATCCATCTTGAGCTGTCGATAGGATACATTGAAATCATTTCTGTCTATTTCGATATCCTTATCCAGTTCTCTTGGCTTGTCTGCAGTAGAATGAGCTATCAGCCAGTCGTAGGTTTGCTGCAGATAGAATACTCTGGCTAGTAGTCCATGCGATCCTCCTGCTACCCAGAAGTATCTCAGCAGTTTATCATTATGTGCATCCTTCAGGGCATCTACTACTCTTTGCGACTGCTTTACCGATACAGCTCTGTCGCCCGTACCATGCATGATCCATAGAGGCACCTTGCCTAATCCCTGCACATCCTTGAGCGAGCATCCGCCACATAATGCCATAGCTGCAGCTATCTTTTCAGGATAAGTACCTACGAAATCCATCGTGCCATATCCTCCCAGACTCATGCCGAGCACATATACGCGAGTACTGTCTACATTATAATTAGTCTTCATATACTCTAGTATCTCGTTGAGTTTTTTCGGATTCCAGGCGCCACCTGGATTCTGAGGTGCAGCTACCAGCATAGGTATATTCATACCTTTCTCTACAGCATCCAGTGTGCCATAGCGAAGTACTCTGTCGAGATTATTTCCACACAAACTTGCTCCATGCAGGAATATGATCAGAGGCAGTGAATGTCCCTGAGGCTCATACTCATGCGGAGTATACACCCAGAAGTTATAAGCAGTTTCTCCCTTCTTAGCTTCAAAAGTGCCACTCTTCTGGGCATAACTGTTTATGCATATACATATCAATGCTAAAGTTAAAAGGATTTTTCTCATCACTTAGGTATTTTATATTCCTCAAAGATAATAAAAAATATCCGAAAATACAACATTTCATATTATACCTTTTCTTTATTTAGCAAATATTTATAATCTATAAGGTGCATTGTTTTGGTGTATTTCAATCATTCTTTTGTATCTTTGCATCATGAATACGATGATATTTCACCCTCTTCATACCGATTTAGCGATACCTGGCAGACTGAATAATCCCTTTTATTATCAGCCTTGTCAGTTAAGTCTTCTTGCTGTCAGGGAGATTCAGGCTTCTATCCCTGATTTACATCTCAATGAGGGCAAGATGTTTGGCTGTCTTATTGTGGAATATCAAGGTGAGATAGGTTATCTCAAAGGTTTTTCTGGTCAGATCAATGAGCAGGAGGATATAGAGGGATATGTACCTGCCGTATTTGATTACTTGCAGCCTGATGGCTATTTCAAGGTCCACGAGGCTGAGATTTCTGCCATCAATCATCGTATCAAGGAGATAGAATCTTCTGCTGAATATCAGCAGCTGAAATCTGATTTCAATCTTCTTCAGTCTGAATCTCAGCAAATGATAGCCGAGAAGCAGAAGGCTATGAAAGAGGCTAAGGCCTTGCGCGACTGGCGCAGAGCTGAGGGTAATCTTTCCGACGAGGAATTAGCAGCGATGACTCGCCAAAGTCAGTATCTCAAGGCCGAGGTTCATCGTACTAAGGTTACTTATAAGGAGAAACTGGAGCAATATCGCCAGCAGCTGGAAGAATTCAGACTTCAGATTTTCGACCTTAAGCAGAAGCGCAAGCTCATGAGCGATGCGCTGCAGAATTGGCTTTTCTCGCAGTTTGTATTTCGCAATGGCAAGGGCGAGGATAAGAGTCTGCTCAATATTTTCCGAGAGTATTGGATAGCCAATCGCTCTCATATTCAGACGGATGGCGAGTTAGTTCCTCCTTCTGGTGCAGGCGAATGCTGCGAACCTAAGTTGCTGCAGTATGCCTTGCTTCATGGCATGAAACCTTTAGCCATGGCCATGTTCTGGTGGGGACCTTCTCCTCGTACAGAGATTCGCCATCATGCTCATTTCTATCCTGCCTGCAATGGCAAGTGCAAGCCTATTCTTACCTGGATGCTGCAGGGTATTGAGGTTGAGGATAATCCTTTAGATCAGGAGCATCAGCAGTCGCTCGAAATTGTTTACGAGGATGCTGATATCATTGTTGTCAATAAGCCTTCAGGTATGCTTTCTGTGCCTGGCAAGAGTTCGCGCGAATCTGTATTGAGTATTATTCAGGCTAAATATCCCGATGCTACTGGTCCTATGATCGTGCATCGTCTGGATATGTCTACTAGTGGATTACTGGTCATTGCGCGCAATCTCGAGAGCTATATCCATCTGCAGCAGCAGTTTGCCCATCATTCTATCAGCAAGAGATATGTTGCTATTATCTGTCCTCATGGCGAGATATCCGACGAGGGTAAGATTACCTTGCCTCTGTCGCCTGATATCATGGACCGTCCTCGTCAGAAGGTGGATTACGAGAAGGGTAAAGAGGCGATTACTACTTATCGCGTACTCGAGCGACGGGATAATGGCGAGATTCTTATTGCCTTATATCCGCATACTGGCCGTACACATCAATTACGCGTACACTGTGCATTCAGCGAAGGATTGAATGCTCCTATCAAGGGGGATGAATTATACGGAAAGTCTTCGGATAGGCTGTATCTCCATGCTGAATATCTGGAGTTTACCCATCCGAAGACTCTTCAAAGACTGAGATTTACACGAAAAACATGATCAGTATCTGGGCGATGATCACTCGGATAAACATGCCTAGTGGATATACAGTAGCATAACTGATGCTGGCTGTATCTCCCTTCAGGGTATCATTGGCATAACCTAATGCCATTGGGTTGGCCATACTTCCGCACAAGATACCGCAGATAGTTCCAAAGTCGTATTTATGTAGTTTCAGGGCTATTAAGCCTACTATGATTACTGGCACTATAGTAATCAGGAATCCTATTCCTACCCATGCTATACCTTCCGAACGTACTACTGTTGCAAAGAAATCCTTACCTGCATCTAGTCCCAGACAGGCAAGATAGAGCGATAAGCCCAACTTTCTGAGCATCAGCGAAGCACTTCGTGTGGTGTATGATATAAAGTGGAGTTTAGGTCCCAGTGCACCTACAATAATACCCATAATAATAGGTCCTCCGGCAATACCTAGTCTTACATAGCTTTCCATTCCTGGTATATAGATAGGAATAGTACCCAGCATGAGTCCGAGGATAATACCAAAGAAGATACTGCCGATATTTGGCTCATTCAGGGTCTTTACTGAATTACCAAAGAAGCTCTCCACATGGTTTACGTCATTGTGCAATCCTACTACAGTTACGCGATCGCCATACTGCAGTCTCAGGTCATCAGTAGCCAGCAACTTGATATCACCACGTATTACTCGACTTACATTTACGCCATACGAATTTCTCAACTGCAACTGTCCTAATCGCTTACCGTTCAGTTCTGTACGTGTAAGCACCAGCACTCGGCTTTCCACCTTGGCATCTATCGAATTCCAGTCTACCTGATCCTGGTTATAGTCTTTAGCCACGCGTCTTCCGAAGAGGATTTCCATAGTGTCCTCGTCTTCCTTATTGGTTACTACGAGTACATTGTCGCCTTGCTGCAGACAGGTTTCTGCATTAGGCACAATCACCTGGTCGGCACGCCATACGCGAGAGATAACAAACTTAATATGAGTACTTTTAGCTATAGCAGCGATAGATTTTCCGGCGATAGCAGGATTCACCACCACAAACTGTGCGATAAAAGTATGATTATCATCTGTCAGAGGTTTTACCTCAAGGTCGACAGGCTTTACAAATATCTTTCTCAGAAATACCATGGCGATAATTACACCAAGCACACCCAACGGATAGGTTACAGCAGTAGCCAGAGCCACACTGCCTCGCTGTAGTCCAAAATGATTCAGCGCCTGAGTAGCAGCACCCAGAGCTGGCGTATTGGTAGTAGCACCACACAGCAAACCTACCATATCTGGCAGATTTACACCCGTAATCGGAATTAAGACCAAGGCAAATAATGTACCTACGATGATTACAGCCAGGCTCCACAGATTCAAGGCCATTCCCTCATGGCGCAATGATCCGAAAAAGTTAGGACCTACATGCAATCCCAGGCAATATACAAACATCGACAGGCCAAAAGTCTCTATATAGTTGAGTGCAGTAGCATCTACACTAAGACCAATATGTCCTGCCAGAATACCTACGAAAAATACAAAGGCAACGCCTAGCGACACCCCCATTATCTTCACTTTGCCCAGGGCCAGACCTAAGGCAATAATCAGGGAAATAATCACAACCGTCTGTACAGACGAATGGGCGCAAAACAGCCCTTCAAACCATTCCATTTTCTCGTAAAATGCTAAAATGTAATTATAAGATGTTCAGATAGTTTTCCAAAGGAATACCTCTGTTCTTATCTTTGTTTTCCTTATTAAGATCAATTAATTTATATACACCATCCATCGCCTTCTGCGTACTCTCTGTAAGCAGTTCGCCATTCAGCAGATGGCCAATGAGGATAGCCGAGAACATATCGCCAGTACCTGGGAAGTGCACAGGTATCTCCTGATAAGGCAGTAGGAAATATTCCTCAGTCATGTGGTTGTATCCAGCTACCGAAGGCTGTCCGTCTACCGGAATACTGGTAATCAGCACAGATTTAGAGCCAATCTTGCGCAGTTCGTTCAGCAGATTCATAGCCTCCTCCTTGCTTACCCCCTTCTCATCATACTCATGGCCAGTAAGATAGCAAGCCTCAGTATAGTTAGGGTAGCATAGATGAGCCACGCTCAGCATCTCTCTCATGCTGTTGATAGTAGCTGGGGTAACGCCATTATACAGTTTACCCTCATCACCCATGATCGGGTCTACATATATCGTAGTGCCCTGCTCAGCCTGCTCCTGGCAATATTTCGAAACAATATCAGCCTGGCGCTCACTGGCGATAAAGCCTGTAGCTATAGCATCAAAGTGAAAACCGAGCTTTTTCCATACAGGAAATACGCCCATGATGTAATCAGTAGTATCCAGAATATTAAACTCTCCGTAATCCAGTGTATTTGATACGAGAGCTGTAGGTAAATTATAGGTAGGATGACCGAAATACGACAGAATAGGCAGCATAGCAGCAGTAGCCACTTTGCCATATCCAGCCATATCATTGATCAGCAAAATCTGTTTTTTACTCATTGTAATATTTATTTCGGGTGCAAAGGTACTAAAAAACATCATTCGTTAAGCATGATTCCCCTATAAATTTACTAGTTTTCATATTTAATAGGTATGCGAGGGCATAAAAGGCAGGTAAAAAATATCCTTTAATCCGTAAATCAGGTATTGCGTTATTCGTATTTTCTTCATATCTTTGCATCCGTACAAAATTATCACGTTATGGCTGAAGATAAAATTATCAGAATAGATTCCATCGACGAATACAATCGTGCTATGGGTTTTGAGACTAAGCATCCGCTTGTATCTGTATTCGACATGAAAGATGCCAATCCGGAAAATGCCGGTCAGGAGGCAACTTTTGAATATGGCGTATATGCCGTATGGCTCAAGCAGTCTATCTGTGGCGATATCACCTATGGTCGTCAGCCTTACGATTATCAGGAGGGCACTGTTACTTCTTTTGCTCCTGGCCAGGTAGTGCATTTCAAGCCTCTGCCTGATTATAAGCCAGACTCTCTCGGATTGATATTTCATCCCGACCTGATACGTGGCACGTCTCTTGGCCGTGACATCAAGTCTTACGACTTCTTCTCTTACTCTTCTCGCGAGGCTTTGCATCTCAGCGAAGACGAGAAGGCTATCTTCAAGGATTGTCTCGAGAAGATCAAGATGGAGTTGGATCATCCTATCGACAGCCATAGCAAGAAACTGATTTGCCGCAACATCGAACTTCTGCTCGACTACTGTATGCGATTCTACGAGCGACAGTTTGTTACCCGCAAGACCGCCAATCTTGATGTCATTGATAAGTTTGAGCGTCTGCTCGACGAATACTTCAAGGGCAATCGCGCCAAGCAGGAAGGTCTGCCAAGCGTCAAGTATTTCGCCAGCGAATGTTTCCTCTCGCCTAATTATTTCGGCGATCTGATCAAGAAAGAGACAGGCCGCACCCCTCAGGAATACATCCAGGGCAAGATCATAGAACTGGCCAAAGACGAGCTGGCAGGTACCGACAAAACAGTCAACGAGATATCCTACGAACTGGGCTTTGAATATTCGCAGCATTTCAACCGATATTTCAAGCGCAACACAGGCATGACGCCTAACCAGTATCGCAAGGCAGAAGCAGCTATTTAAAACAAATCACCATAAGGAATAGAATTTGACAGACAATATCAAAAATATCGACAACGTTTGCTCATGTAATAAGTTATTCAATGAGAAAACGCTCCACCCTCTCGTTAGTATTATCGACTTTTCCAAGGTCGACGAAGACAAGGATATCAAGCTGGGGTGCTACTCCATCATGCTCTTTCAGCAGCCATCACCCAAATGTGATTACGGTGGCGAGCCATACGATTTCACCAATGGCGTGCTCGTATTCCACACCCCCGACAAGACGATAGACATCAAATGCAAATGCTGCCGTCCAGACGAGGGCTTCATGCTCGTATTCCATCCTGATTTGCTCTGTGGTACAGCTCTTGCCGAGAAAATCAAGCAATACAATTTCTTCAAATACAAGGAGAAAGAATCATTACATATCTCAGCCCGCGAACTGACGATAGTCAAGCGTGGTTTTGAGGACATCAACCGAGAATTGAAATGGGGTGTTGATAAGTATACTCAGACTCTGATCTGCAACAAGATAGAATTGTTCTTAAATTACTGTCTGCGCTTCTACAATCGCCAGTTTATCACCCGTCATGACGCCAACGACCAGGCTGTACAAAAAATCACAACAGCCGTCGACGACTATCTGATGAGCGAAAAGCCAAGCGAGTGCAAGACGCCATGCCCTTGCACCTTTGCCCAGAAGTTAGGCCTGTCAAGCGCCTACATGAACGATCTGTTGCGCCATGCCACAGGCAAGGATTTCTCTGAATACCTATCCCTCCGCCGTATAGACATCGCCAAGCAACTGTTATTAGGCAGCAGCAAGAGCGAGGCCGAAATTGCCACCACTCTGGGCTTCTGTACCTCTGGCCGTTTTCGCCAGCTATTCATCAAAGTCACAGGCGTATCACCCGAGGAATATCGTAAAGGGTAAGCCCAAAATTGGGAAAAATGTGATAAAACAGCCCAAAACCATTGGAAAAATGTGATAAAACGGCTTAAAACAGCTGGAAAATGTGATGAAGCGAATAAAACAATCAGAAAATAATTAACAGAATATGAATTTCAACCGAATCTACAAACTACTCATCTGCCTCCTGATGATAACTATCACATCAGGAACAGCATGCAAGGCACAGTCCAGAAAAAACTTCAAGGCAACAATCGAAGGAAAGAAAACTAGCCTATATACACTGAAAAACAAGCAAGGCATGAAAGCCCTCATCACCAACTATGGTGCACGCCTGGTATCACTCTATACCCCCAACCGACAAGGGAAGCTAGAAGATGTAGTGCTGGGCTACGACAATGTGATGGACTATCATACCAAAGGCCAGAACTTTGGAGCTACCGTCGGCAGATACATCGGCAGAATCAAAGGCCCATCTTTCCAACTAGACGGCCAGACCTTCCATCTGCAGGATGATGGCCTAGGTCATATTTCGCATGGCGGAAAGCCTGGCTTTGCCAATCGTGTATGGGATGTCAAGGCGAAAACCGACACTACTCTCACCCTTCAATATATATCGCCTGATGGCGAGAATGGATTTCCGGGAGAACTCACTGTAGTGCTCACCTATTCACTCACCTCCGACAATAGTCTGGGTGTAGAATTCGCGGCTACTACTACCAAGCCAACAGTCCTGAATCTGAGCAATCATAGTTTCTTCAATATCTCAGGCGACCTCACCCGAGCTATCACCAACCAACAGTTGCAGATTGCTGCCGACAGCATAGCCACATTCGACAAGGGCAAGAATCTCAATGGCCACTTCCTTGCAGTAACAGGCACACCATTCGACTTCAGATCAGCTAGAACTATAGGCGACAGCATAGATGCCGATCACGAGCAGCTGAAAATCACCAAAGGCTACGACCATGCCTTCAAGCTGACATCAAAGTCGAGCGAGCCAGCAGCCACCCTATACGACAAAGTATCAGGCAGAAAGATGGAAGTATTCACCACCGAGCCAGCCGTTCAAATCTATACAGGCAATGGACTGAAGGGAAACCAGAAGGGCAAGCATGGCATACTCTATCAGCGCAGAACTGCCATTTGCCTGGAGACAGAGCATTTTGCCGACAGTCCTAACCACAGCAATTTCCCGTCCACCGTCTTACGCCCAGGCGAGAAATACCACAGCAAGACCCTCTTTCATTTCTCGGTAGAGAAATAAAGCAAATACAAGATTATTTATTCCACAAAGGCTCATTTAACCAACCTGCACGCGGAAAGCCCATAGCCTGAGAATCAATCATAGGAAAATCTTTAAAAAGATTTATCAGATGAGATTTCATATCATTATGAGGTGAAACAATGTTGACAAACCATTTAATAATACATATATTATAATAGATACGCTTAGGCGAAACATTTTCTGTTATCCACCTATCTCTTATTTTTCTTGGAATCATTGGGCAAATAGCGTTTTCTTTATTCCAAACACGAGAGTGATGACAACATGCATTACGGGTAAGCGTTATAGCAGTTATCCAAGAGGTAAATACGGGTACAGACAATCCAAAATGAGCAGCAACCTTCTTTCTCAAAACATTATCAGCAAGATTTTCGTAAATACGAGTTACAACCCCAAGTGGTAATATCTCCACAAGAATCCATGCAGGAGGATACGAGTTTGAATATTTCTCTTTAAAATGATGAATAAACTCTTCTTTTGAATTTCTCAATTCTTTGTCGATCAATTCTATTGTTCGCTGGAATTTTCCTTCATTTGCAAACATAGTTTTATCCGTCATCCAAAAGATATTTTTTGATTCCTCAGCAACGAGGTTTGACAATAGACATCTAAAGGCTATTTCTATTTTTTCAATCTCATTAAATAGAAATAATCTAAGTTTCTTATCAAAACGATATAAGTTGAGTGCATCTTGGAACTTACTTCCTATTTTAAATTGATGTGCTTCCTTTGGTAATTGGAGAAAAGGAAACATGTAGGCACTTAGGCGATAATAGCCAATACTTCGAATATAATGTTGAACACGTTCTGGATTATCAATTATTAGTCCTCTTTGCTTTAAAAGCTCAACCATCT
>REGX01222409.1_pt1 | contig 15102 bp, 7 predicted proteins | sample 2276321 | NCBI WGS metagenome assembly REGX01 (sample SAMN08335021, study PRJNA423103) | bovine gut metagenome | biome: bovine gut metagenome; feature: rumen; material: feed digesta; isolation source: rumen digesta from from 15 high feed efficiency cows and 15 low feed... | host: Bos taurus ... | reverse complement strand
TGTTAAAAAAATCACTCCTGTTGTTAAGTTCTCAGAGTCGGATGTTGTTATTCGTAATGGCCAGAAAATTGTAGAGCCAACTCTTACGATAACTGATGCCAATGGCGAGGATATCAGCGAGCAGTACACATTGAAATATACTGGCCAATATTATTATTCAAAAACTGAGCAGTATGGAACTAATAATGAAATCTTTTCTCCAGGAGATTTACGATGGGATGGTGGTAAAAGGTATTCTACCACAGGCAAGATAAATACTTCTGCAAGGGATGGCTTTTATGTGATAGACGTGGTTGCTACTCCTAGGAATGCAGAAGATTATGAAGAAGGCATTGCCAACTATTCTATCTATATCTTTACTCCAACTTGGAATTATGTAATCAATGATGAAAAGGGTTCTAAGCATTATGGAAAGATTTCCTTTGTGGGCACTGCTTCTGATGAGAAGAATGAAAATACCTATATTTATCCAGGTACTATTATTAATGCAGTCCCTGGTTTGGAAGTCGCATTCGGTGCTATGAATAGCTACTATCTTTGGAATGTGATGAAGACAGAACCAGAAAATGAGCCAAAGGATGGAGAAGATGATGCCGAACCAGAAGAGGAGGATCCAACTTATAAGGACTATGTCCGCCATTTATTTGCGACATCTCCAAAAGTTATTTTTGATGGTAGTAAAACAACCCAAACTACGGTTTTGAATGAAAACAATACAAGTTCAACCGAAGAAGTGTTGTACTTGCCAACTGCAGGTGCTTTCCTAAAATTGAATCCTATTTGTGACGGCTTTGTTACTATAGACGCTACTTGGGAAGCAGGCAGAACCTATGTTCTTATTGACTTAAATGGTGATGTGGTTGAAAGAGAAACCTATATTCCAGAACACACTTATACAGGCGAGTATCGATTTAAGAGTTCTTTGAGAGCTACTGATGATTGCTACTTCTATATGATGCCTGAGACAACAGACAATAAATATTCCTATGATGAGAATGGTGATGAGGAATATGGCTTCTGTTTCTATGGCTTGAATTATGAACCCGCCTTTATTAGTAGTGCGGCAGATGAAGAGTCTACAACAAAGGCGGATGCCTACCTTAATTGGAACGATGTTGTAGATTATGATGCAGAGGGGAATCCGAAAACCAATGCTGATGGCTCTTTCGTTACTAAGAAAGAAAAGGTGATGCACAAGGATGGTCTTCCTTATTTTAGCCATTCATTTAGCAACTATATCTCTAATACAGTTGAGAAAGGGTATGCTAATTGGTTGACAGTTGATAATAAGGGCATCTTTGATATGTACCATGCTACTATTGGTGAGACTAATTTTGTAGTTTCAAAGCATAGTGCTCCAATCTATGTAAATGGAGTAGAGTCACAAACCGAAGTAGATGCAAATAGAATTCGTGTTTATGCAACAGTTGCTTCTGTCGAGCGAAATGATATTTCAAAGACAGCCTGCTACGACTTGATGATTAAGAGCATTGCTACTTATATGGTGCCTGATGCTTTTACACCTGAAGTTCGTCAGGCAGTAACAGATGTTGAGGGTATAAAGATGACATGGGGTGGATGGGATGACCATGACCTTATTGATTATAAAGCCAACGACTATGCTATTCAGGATGCCTGGGCAAAATCTAAGTTGGATTACAAGCTGGGTGCTAATAACTCTACGGTTGATGGCTTCATGTTCGAGAGTGAGATGGGAGGTAGCTCAAATGCCAAGAGCGAGAAGAATTTAACTTACGATCCTCTTGCAAAGAACACCTTCTTGCTTCCTTGTCGTGGTGACTATGTAAAGTTTGAGCCAACCAAAGCCGGTACTGTTTATGCGTATGTGCTCCAGAAGGGCTGCGTGGAATGGAATGGCGTGGATGCATGGAATCCTGAGAAGAATGATATGATTCGCTGGCGTCCTCTTTATATTGTTGACGAACATGGAGAGGGTGTGAAGTTGAATACTAATTCGGATGGTACTGGTGCTTATACCGAGAGCTATTATAGATGTAATAACTCCGATAATGAAACTTCCTATGTTAATCATCAGAGAAAGGCGTTTGTTTTTGATAGAGAAAAACGTTCTAATCTTACTGATGACCAGTACAACTTCATAGATGCTGTATGGCCAGAGAATGCTCGAAATTCCAAGCAGAAGGTCTTCGATATTAGTACTGATCCAAATGCTCCTGATGAACTTAAACGAAGCTATACAGGTGGCCATATTTTGATTAGTAAGGCGTATGTACGCTATACTTTTGATGTGCTTCCAGGAAAGACCTACTATATCTTCCAGACTGGTAGTAAGATGGGATTTGCCGGCTTCTCATTTGATTCTAGTAATGATAAGGTGAGAAAAAATCCTTTGACCGTAAATGCTTCAGTTGATTATGAGCAGGATGTAAACTCACACACGTCTGTAAATTATAAGCGTAACTTGAGAAAGAATAAGTATAATGCCTTTATCCTTCCTTTTTCAATGAATGAGGGGCAGGTTGAGAAGTATTTTGGAAAGGGAACTCGTATTTCCTATTTTAATGATGCTAACAACGAAACCAATCAGTTGAATTTTATGAGACATTATTCCAAGATGATAGTTGCCGGAGACCCTTGCTTGATTAAGCCTACATTCGAGGATGTTGATCCGACTCTTTATGAGGTAGATGCTAATGATGAGAATCTTATCACAATGGTTAGAATTCACGATGTTAGTCCTGACGATCGCGATCCTAACGTCTTCTACAGCAGTGATGGCTCGTGGGCTTACAAGGGAAATTATGATTATAATCATGTTGTTCCGGCTAACACTTACTTTGTGTCAAATGGCAAATTGTATCACTATAGTGAAGGTGGTCATACCCTGAATGCTCTCTATTCCTTCCTGGAACCTCAGAATGCTCAGGCGAAAAAGGCGAATTTCATGGTTGACTTCATTGATCAGAACAGTCAGGAGGATGAAATGACTACAGGAGTAGAAGAAATTTATTTCGATGGGGTTCGTTCTTCAACATCTTCAAGTGGCATCTACACTGTTCAAGGTCAGAAGATAAATAAGAAACTTAATGAACTGCCTGCAGGCATTTATATTGTCAACAACAAGAAGGTGATAATTAAATAGACTAATAGTATTCATAATAGCGACTAATGGAAATTATAAAGAAAAAATATATTGCTCCAATTGTAGAAAACATACATTGTGATACGAGATCTATTTGTTTTAATTCTGTCCATAATACAACTTACGATGGTCAGGATGACGAGACTATTGAAAAGGGAGGTGAAGGTTCAAATAATCCAAACGCAAAGGTTAATAATTCTCCGATAGATGATTGGGACACACTGTCTAATTCTTGGGAATAGGACAGGACACCAATAAAATATGATTAGCTCCTCTGTAGTTATAGGTATCTGCCTATGCTGCAGAGGAGTTTTTTATTCAATAAAAAAAGTTCCTCCATTTTTTGAGATAAGTTGTTGTATATCTTGCTTTTAACTATGGAGGAACTTTTCAGAATAGAATTAATCTGTTTCATCTTTACAAGAATAAGCCATACTGAGGTGGCAAACCGCATAATTCTCCCTTGAATGTGATCGACGGATGATATTATTGAAGTTTAATCTTTATTTCTGCTCTTTAGGTGAATGAAATTCGCGAAAATCCTTCGTCTGCCTCCAGGCAGATTATAGTCTGCCTAGAGGGCGATAATAGTCTGCCTGGAGGCAGACTTTCCGATATATATGTTTTTAATACCCCATTCGGGCTTTCTTCGCACTCAAAATAAACCGTTTAAATGAGTATTTTCCTTGAGTTAGTGCTTATGAAAGAAAACGAAAAGTTCCTCCATAGTTAAGCTATTGTATTTCAATTGATTAGCTTAAAATATGGAGGAACTTTTTTAAATGTTTTATTTTTAGTATATTCCCAAGGTATTGATTCTTTAGAATATATAGAACACTAACATTTGTAGGGTATTTATCTAGGTTATATTTGTGTTTACTTCGAAAACAAACCTCCCCAAGTTTTATTAAAAAACTTGGGGAGGCCAATATCAGTAGAATCTTCCTGAGTGGGAGAGATTATTTTGCAATATACTTCTTACCATTCTTAACGACAATGCCCTTATAATCGTTTCCTACGCGCTGTCCTGCAAGGTTGTAAACAACTGCACTCTTTGCAGATATTGATGCGTTAGAAGCAATCTTTTCGATGCCTGTTGCTGCAGTTACATCTACCAGTTCATTCTTGCCACCAGCCTGAGTGCTGCTAACCTCGTAGAACTTGGTTTGGTTGATGTTAGAAATGTCAACTGTCTGTGGTGAACCAGAAGCCTTGCTGAATACGAAATCAACAAAATCAGTCTCGCTGTTGATAGTGAATTCCTTTACAAACCAAGTCTTTCCATTTACAGTTTCCTTCTTGCTTACAGCATCACCTGGCCAGCTAGAATTAGCAGGAGCGTGTGAGCCATCGCCACCCCATGTCCAGAAGTTAATGCTTTCGAGGTTGCCCCATCCTGCCTTGTCGATGTTCACATATACCTTGATGGTATAAGGTTCGAAGACAGTAGTGTCGATAACATACTTGCGAGTGATGACATTTGTAACCTTAGAACCGATGAGCAGACCAGCCTTTAAGGTGGCACTCTCGCCAATCTTCAGACTTGCACCATTTGCGAGTTGCTTGCTTGCTGCTGTTGGCTCACTTCCGTCGAGGGTATAAACAATCTTGGCATTAGCGTCAGTAGAAACTGTGTTCAATTTCACATTGATGGCCTCCTTGTAAATACCATTAGGCTGGTCAGCCCAAACTGTGTTGAGGCTCTTACTCAGGAAATACTTATATTTATAGCCACTCAAAACCAACTGCCACTCTGAAGCATCTGCTGTTGCGTCGCCAGAAGCACCGATGAATGCAAGCAGCTTTTCATCGGTAGTAACCTTAGTATAGGCAGATGTGCCTGGGTTGGTGAAAAAGTATTCGCTCTGGTTATTGATGCCTGCAGCCTTACGCGCAAGAATCATGTTCTTGATCTCCTTCTTGTAAGCCTTGTAATGAGGGAAGAATACACAAGGTGTTCCTGGCATTGCAAGCAGATAGGCATTTACTGCCAAAGTATCTTTTCTTACAGGATCGCTGCTAGTACCATCAGGTCTTACCTGAGTATCATGATTTTCAACGAAAGTCACAGCATACTGACGGTAGTTTGCATCGTGAATAAGGTTGTTGTTGCTGTAGAGCTTGTTCCAGTTGCCGGCACTTTGAGCATCACGTACATTATACTTGAACTGGAAATCGAAAGCAGCACTCGTTTTGTCTGTTGCATTAATCCAATTCATAATGGTAGAGTTTCCGTCCCAGCATTCACCTACAGAGTAGGTTACATTGGCAGCAGTATTGTAATCCTTGATGTGACTACCTGCAAATCCCTTTACCATGTCATAGCGGAAGCCTGCATAGCCGAGGTCATTGAGAAGGAAGTTCTCATAAGCCTTCACGATATTCTGTACATTTGCACTCTGATGGTCAAGGTCGCGCATACCGCCCCAGTCAGTACCATCATCGTTGTGACTGCTCAATGTCACTCCATCCTTTTTGGCCTGAGTGGCAACATTGCCACCATCATCGTTGGCAACAATATCAGTAGTAGCAAACTGATAAGTTTTTCCCTTATAGGTTTCAGCAGGGAACCCCCACCAGCCGTCGGTGTTGTGGTGATTGATAACCACATCAGCAATAGTTCCGATGTTGTTCTTCTTGAAGACACTAATCATCGAGCGAAGCTCCTGCTCGCTACCAAAACTTGAGTTCTGGTTGAAATAATAGAAAGGAGTATAGCCCATAGTCTGATAAGATTCAAGGCACTTTCCACTCTGAGGAACCCAGATAAGGTCGAAGATTCCGTTGAAATCTCCAGCCTGCTTCTCGAGAATCGACCATTGTGAGTCGCTGAACGCGTCCCACGAAAAGCCCTGCAGCATCACGCCGCCATAGTTAGTAGGCCATCCTGTTGCCATTAAGTTTACTGATGCAAACAGTGCAACAGCAAATGCAAATATTTTCTTCATGATGTAAGTTATTAGTTTCTAAGGGCGAAATTAGTAATTTATTTATTATAATGTTGGTGTTCGATTGTGTCAAATGCGAAAAGGGATGCGCAAACGTTTGCACATCCCCTGTTTGAAGCGAATAAAAAAAGCGGCTCTCATTGCTGAGAGTCGCTTAACAGATAATATGATATAATCATTTGAGAATTACTTCTTGGTGATTTCGCAGTAAGCCTTACCATCGCACCATGCATAAAGCTTGATGCTATAAGTACCTGCAGTTACCTTCAAGTTGTCGCCACCCTGAGTGAGAGCCTTTGCGGCGCCACCCCAGTTGATATCCCAACCATCGTTGGCGCGGAACTTGATAGTACCATCTTTCAACTTCAAGTTGCTGATTTCCCAAGCACGACTAGTCTTGTTGTAAGTCATATCCTGATCGCTGTCCCAACCACCTTCAGTAGCATCACCGATAACACCAATAGTCTTGATTGCTGTAAGGGCGAGCTTGTTAGTTGTGAGGTCAACATCAACCTTGTAGTAGCCATCAGCCTCTTTCATTGTGATATTGCCAGCACCACCATCTGTAGAGAAATTCTCACCATAGTTGGTACCACTCCAATCTGCCTTTGAACAGAATTTGAAACCATCCTGGTCAAGGTACATGAAACCAGTATACTTTCCGTCGAAGTTAGCGCTGCGAAGGTAGTCAATCTGCTTCCAATCGTTAGCATGACCTGCCATATACATGAATTCCTGATAGTTCATAGGAACGATGTCGTAAGTATTCTCGAATACATTAATAGTAATCTTGATATACTTAGCACCTGTAGAAGCTGGTACACAGAAAGAACCATCATCGCTCAATTCGCTACGAGTAGCAAATTTCTCGTTCTGGTTGAAACCATTCTTACCATTACCAACTGTAGTACCAAAGAGCTGGCTCCAGTCATTCTTTTCTGTAATAGCATTACATGCTTCTTCGCTTGCAAGAGCAAACCATGTATCGCCACTAGCAGCTGCAGGAATTGTAATAGTAAAGGTAGGGTCGTCGTATACGTTGGTCTCGCTGTGAGTGAACTTCTGAGTCTTGTCCTTTGCAGAAGCAGCCCAGTCGAGAGTACCGCCTACTACATAATAGCCTGCAGATACGAATGGAGCATTTGGAGTAACAGTAACGTTTACCTTACCTGCATCCACCAAAACACTCTGACCATCTTTGATAGCATTGGTGTAAACCTGTCCTTCAAAAGTTCGAGCAGTAGGAGCTTTACCGAATGCTTTCTCAATGAGTGTCTGAAGATCAGCCTTTGCAGCCTTACCATTAACTGTTGTTGCTACAGTTTCGACAGTTGCCTCTTTTGCATCTTTGGCTGTAAGAACGATTCTGCTATTGCCCAGAATATAATCTTCAGGGAGAGCAGCTTCACTCAGGTTATAGATAGCGACACTGTCATCTTCTACTTTTGCAAGATTTACAGCTCCGACCTCGCTTGCCTGATATCCAGGGATAGTTACTGCATTTTCAGAGTAAGACTGTGGATCTGCCCATGACACATAGTCGTCACTTCCGCAGGAACTCATTAAGAGTCCTGCGAGTGTGAGAATATATAATGATAATTTTTTCATGTCAATTGATTTTTAGAAACCGTTTTTTTTTACTTGATTGAACCAGTCTCAGTTGTAAAGTTCAAGTGAACCTTCTGACCAACATTACCTGCTACTCGAGCCTGATCACCGCCTGTTGCACGGTAAGTGATAGTTGAACCAAAGTCACCACCAACAATGAACTCAGTCTTCCACCAGTCATAGTCTGGTACCTTTACGTAAATACGAACACCGTCGCCATCACCACCAGGAACAGCTCCCTTGAAGGCAGGGGATACGAATTCACCATCAGCAGTAGTTGGAATCTCGAACTTCATACCTGGCTCAAGTTCCTTCCAATCGCCGTTACCGACAACAGGACCCATAAGCCATACCTCAGGCTTGTTGAATGTTACAGTGTACTTAACATCACGTCCACTAACAGTAGCTGTAACAACCATCAGGTACCATCCTGGATTCTTAGAAGCGATGTTGCCGCCGCCGTCCTGGATATCGCTGCCTAATTCGCTGTTAGGATCAACTGTGATGTTGCCGAAGCCCTTCTCGTTACCATCCCAAGCAGTAGCAGTATTGAACTTGATACCAGTTCCATCGATGTAAACCATGTGCCAGAATTTAGCTGTGGTGTTGTCGTTGTCGCGTGACCCATAAACCTCAACCATCTTGAGAGCCTTGTCTGCATCCCAACTCCATCCATTGAAGTTACCTGTAATAAACAAACCTTCTGGGGCATGAACTGCAGGAAGAGAGAACTTCAGGTCTACCTTGTTGTAGCTTACGACATTAGATTGAATACTTGTACCCTTAACTTCCTCACCTGTTTTGGTAACCATAACCGCATTAGCGCGGAAATATACAGGAATATTCATTGGGAAGTCTTCTGCTTTCTTGCCAGCAGCCAACTCAAGGTTGGTAAGTGTGCTTGCTATTTCAGAAGCGTCTAACTCCATCTTTGCTGTAGTGAAGTTTTGTGAAAGTTTCACAGCATCGCTCATATCACTTTTTGTAGCCACTTCTACTGTGTACTGTGTAGAAGCAGGGAATCCGTAGTTAGGCTGAGAGCAAGTGAGCACCACATTACTAGAATTAGCCAGGTCGATGATCTGATCAGCGGCTGCTGGTGTGTTAAGTACGAATGCGGTAGGTGACTTCAGCACTGGATTCTCGTCATTGTCATCCTCACAGGCTGTGAGGAGACAAATACTGCAAAGAAGCAGCAGTGTTGACTTAAATATATTTTTCATATTCGTTCCTAATTTAATTGATTAATAACCAGTGTTCTGCTTCAAGTTTGGATTTACTGTCAAATCCTGAGTTGGAATAGCGAAGATGTTCTTGGTTGCAGAGAAGCTCTTGCCTTCAATAGTACCACCCTTCCATTGCCACTTGTAGTTATTATTGCCACCGAAGTATCCGAAACGGATAAGGGTAGGGCGACGCAAACCTTCGAAATAGAACTCGCGGCTCCACTCATCACAGATTTCTCTGAGTGAGTAAGATGTTGTCTTTGTTGTTGCATTAGCACGCTTGCGAAGAGCATTGATAGCCTCTGTACCTGCTGTGGTAGTGCCACCATTGTTTATTCTTGCATCTGCTTCTGCATAAATCAAGTAAGCCTCTGCTGAACGCAAGAAATAGAAGTCGGCATCAGGGAACTGTGAACTGTTTCCTTGCTTGCCATCTGTTCTGAAGTTGTTGAACTTACAAGTTGCATAACCATTTGTGAAAGAACCAACTTCTGTATTTTCAAGCTTACGACCAACACCATCGAAGATAGCACGGTCATCACCGGCATTCTTTGGCATCATGTATGCGTTTGCTTCAGGAGCATCGTTGTTAGGGAAGAACTTTGCAAGCAGGTCTGGACGGCAGCGGTTACCACCCCAAGACTCTGTTGTGCCCACACCTGTGGTCTTTCCATCTTTCTTCATAACAACGTTGGCATCTGTAGCACCTGCCATCAAGAATAGGGTTGTACCCCATGATGTTGTGTTTTTACCATCTTGAAGAATAGGGAAAATAGCTTCAACAGAAGAACCATTCTCACCATTGTCACCCATAAAGAGTTGCTGATAAGCACTCCACTTCTGGCCCTCAGCATCAGTCTTTGCAGTAGTGTAAAGTTGGTATTTAGAGTCCATAACCTTCTTTGCATACTCCTGAGCTTTTGCCCATTCAGCCTTGCCTGTATATACTTCTGCATTCAGATAAAGACGTGCAAGGAGTAACCAAGCTGCAGCCTTATCTACACGTCCGTAGCCTGCATCAGAAGAAGTCTTAGGCTTAGCTTCAGAAAGAGAACCTTCTACTTCGAGTAATTCCTTTTCCAACCATGCGTAAAGGTCAGCACGCTTGATTTGCTTAGGTGTTTCGCCAACTACTGTAGTGAAAGGTACGTTGCCAAAGCAATCCATTAACTCGTAATAGTTAAGAGCGCGAAGGAAACGAACTTCAGCAGACATAGTTGCATCGTTGTCACCGAATTCTGTTAGATATTCGTTGCATACAGTAACGCCAAAGGCTAAACGATAGTAGAAACCGCGAAGCATTGGGTGTGAAGCATCATAGTTGCAGTAATCGAAAGCAGAAATACCTTCATCACCCCATCCACAGATAGCTTCATCTGTTGTAAGTTCGTTGGCATTGAAGAGCTGACGTACATAACCTGTTGTACCTCCATCCAAACCATCGATATCGCAATCACCATTAGCGCCACCTTGACCAGCAGTACCAATATTGGCATAGCACTTATTGAATAACTGGCTAGGAGTAATCTTAGTTACTACATCAGGGTCTTTTGGAGAAATCTCTAAGACGTCAGAGCAAGAAGTCATTCCCAAGGTCAATGCTAGAGCAGCGGCTGGAAATATATTTTTTATATAACTTTTCATAATAGATATTCCTTTTAGTTTTTTAGAAGTTCAGACTTAAACCAACTGTAGCAGAGAAAGGACGTGGGTAGATATTGTTGTCAATACCATCGAATACCTCAGGATCAAGTCCTTCGTATTTTGTAATGGTGAAGACATTGTTAACTGCACCGTAAATACGACCGCTTATGCCTTCAAAATTGCCACCTTTAAAGAGGTTGTAGAAACTGTAACCGAGGGTGATGTTGTCACACTTCAAGAAAGAAGCGTTCTGTACCCAACGGTCTGACAAAGTTGAAGTTGTCTCATAAGTCTGCCATTTGTATGGTAAAACTGACTTTGGACGGTTTGACAAGTAGTTTGAACTTGTGTAGATTTCGCTAGATGCGATATTTGAAGCACCTGCCATTAAGTCATTGAATACATAGTTGCCAATACTTGCACGGAGAGAGAATCCTAAATCCCAATTGCGGTATTCCAAGCGAGAAGAAAGACCCATTGTTACAGGAGCTGCAGGGCTCTTGTAGAAATACTTGTCGGCATCTGTGATCTGACCATCTGCGTTACGGTCAACTACTACACCCTCGAGAGGATTTCCATCCTTGTCGTAAACCTGCTGGAATACATAGAAAGACTTAGCTGCGTGACCAACTGCATGAGCCTGACAGTTTACACCTGTACCGGCTGAAATACCACCTGTTGGTACAAAGTAGTTTTCATCATTGTCACCTGTCAACTTAGTAATCTTATTGTGATTATAAGTAAAGTTGTAGTCAAGTGTCCAATGCCAATCCTTAGTATTTACTGCTAACCAGTGAATGCTTGCTTCAACACCGGTATTTTCCATATCACCAATATTTGATGGCAATGTATTCTTGAAGGTGTACATTGCAGGAACATATACTGTATTGATCAAATCTGTTGTCTTACGATAGTACCAGTCTACAGTACCTGTTAAGCGCTGGTTGAACAATCCCCAATCCAAACCAAGGTTGTAGGTTGTTGTTGTCTCCCATGTCAATTCGTGGTTAACTGCAGATGGACGAGCAGAAGAACCATCTCCAGAGATAGGATAAAGTGAACCAGGACCTGAGTTCAATACGTAAGATGTGAAGTAAGGATAGTTCTTGAGAGGTCCGTCGAAGTTCAATTCCTGCTGGCCTGTCATACCGTAACTAGCGCGGAATTTTAAGTCGGAAAGCCACTTGATATCCTTGAAAGCATTCTCATCCTTGATACGCCATGCAAAAGCACCTGAAGGGAATGTACCCCATTGCTGATTGTCGTAAGGCTTTAGCCAGTTGAACTTAGAAGAACCATCTGCACGAACAGTACCGGTCAGCATATAACGACCACCCATGAGTGACCATGTAGCACGTCCGAAGTAAGAAAGAATACGATATTCTGTTGGATCATAATATGGATCGTATCCTTTTATGTTGCCGTTTGCGTCCTTGATGGCATAACCCTTAGGGTCGTGCATAGTTCCGCGAAGCTTGTCGTCGTTATTAGATGATGGATAGTAACCTGTATAGAAGTTCTTGTTGCTAAGAGTCATTCTCTGGTACTCAGAACCTACCATGATATCGAAATGATTTTCGTTTTTATCCTTGAAATCATGATAATACTGTGCATAACCACTTAATGTGTAGTTCTGCTTTTCTGTTCTATCCCAACCATAGTTACCGTAATAAATAGCTTCAGGAGATTGTGGACTAACTGTTAGGTACTGCTTACCATTTGAGATATCTGCACCTGCAGTTGCATGGAGGCGTAAGTCCTCAAATCCATGAACCTTATAATCAAGGTCGATGTTACCAGAAAGATCTCTTGAGTTTGCATGCTCATCACGAAGATTGAGAAGAGCAACAGGGTTCTTCTGGGCCAAATTGTTGTAAGTAGAAGGCCAACTGCTATCGTTGAGGGCAGTACCATTGCCTAACCACTCATAGTAGCCACCGAAATTCTTGTATGCTGCGTCAGAAGATGTTACAGGCTGTGTTGGATCATACCAAACTGCAGCACTGATAGCTTCAGTGTTTGCATAGTTGGTTTGAGCAAACATTCCCTTCAAGTTGAAGTTGATGTTTAAGTGCTTATCAAACAAACTTGGGTTTAAATTAACAGAAGCTGTGTATCTGTCAAAATCAGAAGTCTTTAAGATACCCTGATTACCTGTATAACCTAAAGATACACGATAAGGAAGAGCTTTGCCGATTGAACCAGCAACAGTTACTCCGTGATCCTGGCTGATAGCAGTACGATAAATCTGGTCCTGCCAATCAGTATCAGCTTTGCCAAGAGCACCTACAGCTGCATCATAGCGATCGCTTCCTGTATAGAGATCTTTTACAAACTTAGTATATTCAGCAGCGTTCATTACATCAACAGTCTTCTTCTTCGTAGAAGCAGTAACACTACCGTTGTAACTTACACTGAGTTTTTGTCCTGCATGGCCTCTCTTTGTTGTGATGATGATAACACCATTAGAACCACGGCTACCATAGATAGCTGTAGCAGAAGCATCCTTCAAAACATTGAATGTCTCAATATCTTGAGGATTGATAGTAGAAAGAGGGTTAGACAAGCCCTTGATACCATTGTTATCCATAGGGATACCGTCAATGACGATCAATGGGTCGTTAGAAGCGTTCAGAGAAGAACCACCACGAATACGGATGTTGGCACCAGCACCTGGAGCACCACCGTTAGTTGTGATGTTAACACCGGCAACCTTACCGGCGAGCATGTCTTGAGGGTTTACAACCAAACCTTTGTTCTTGGCATCAGGTCTTAGAGCAGTTACTGAACCGGTTAAATCGGATTTCTTAGCGGTACCATAACCGATGACGATTACTTCGTTCAGATTCTGGTCATCAGATTTTAGTGTAATGACGGAGTTACTACCTGCAGTTACCTTCTGTGGAAGCATTCCTACATAAGTAATGGTAAGCTGGGTACCCTTAGGAACATCTACGGAATAGTTACCGTCAAAATCAGTAATACCTAATGTCTTGCCATTGGCAGTAATGGTAGCACCGATAATTGGTTCTCCGTTAGCATCCTTAACCTGGCCTGTGACTTTTGATTGTGCAAAGGCCGTAGCAGAAAGGAGTAAGCCACCAGCAATGGCCCATGTCCTTAGAGGCAATTTAAAATTTACCTTCTTCATTTGCTTGATTTTTAAGTTAACGTTAATATATTGTTTATTGTTATTTCTCTAGGTTACTAGGCTCCGATTGAGCGTATTTCATGCGAATTATCGGTGCAAATATATCTATTTTAAGTTTTGTTCGTACTAATTATAACTAAAATCCGTTCTTATTATTGCGCAAACGTTTGCATTGTGTTTTCATAAATAAATATAGTGTTTGGTTTCGTATTTTTGCACTTTTGCATAAATTTGCCATGAACTTAATAGCCTTGGAAAATCAGAATAATATAACAATGAAGGATATTGCTCGCGACTTGGGTGTTTCCATTGCGACAGTATCGAGAGCACTGAAGGATAGTCCCCGTATCAGTGCCGTTCAGCGTGAGCGTATTCAAGCTTATGCGCGTGAACATAATTTCTATCCTAATGTAATCGGAGAGGCTTTACGCCATAGTAAGGTTATGCCAATGAAAATCATTGGTGTGATCGTTCCTGAGTTTATACATTATTATTTCGCATCTATTCTTACTGGCATTGAAGAGGAAGCAAGAGCGAGAGGTTATCGCATTATGGTGGCCTTGAGTGGCGAGAAATACGACCGGGAGGTGAAGATCTGTGATGACTTCTATAAGAATAAGGTATGTGGCGTTATTGTTTCTCAGGCAAAGGATACTACGCAGTATGATCACTTTCGGAAGTTGATAGATAATGGTGTACCTTTGGTATTCTATGATCGTATTTGCACAGGTGTTAATGCAAGTCGTGTTGTGGTGGATGACTATATGGGTTCTTTCACGGCAGTAAGACACATGATAGATACTGGGTGCAAACGAATTGCATACTATGGTTCGTCAATGAATATGGAGATATCAAAGAATCGTTTTAACGGTTATAAGGATGCCTTGTTGAAGAGTGGTTTGAACTTTGATGAAGAACTGGTTCGTCTTTGTGACAACCGTTCTGCTGCAGAGGCAATTACTCCAGATCTTCTGGGTATGGATAATCCGCCAGATGGTTTCTTTGCTGTAAATGATGATACAGCTATTGGTATTCTCTATACAGCCAAGCAAATGGGATTCAGTGTTCCTGAGGATATTTCTATCTGTGGATTTACCAATGGAAATCGTGCTGTTGCCTGCGACCCTATGCTTACTACTGTGGAACAGCGTGGAAAGTTGGTGGGTGAGGAGGCTGCTAATATCCTTATTGGACAGGTGGAAGGTGATATCCCTAAGAATAAAATTGAAAAGAGGGTTGTTAGAACTCGATTGGTGATAAGGGGAACTACTAGATAATTATTCCCCACCAAGCCTCCCTGAAGCGGAGGATGTTTCTTTTGATATAAATCTATTTTAAAACAATAAAAAAGGAGACCTCACTGATGTGTTTTGCATCCTCCCCCTTCGGGGAGGCTTGGTG
>REGX01060147.1_pt1 | contig 15151 bp, 10 predicted proteins | sample 2276321 | NCBI WGS metagenome assembly REGX01 (sample SAMN08335021, study PRJNA423103) | bovine gut metagenome | biome: bovine gut metagenome; feature: rumen; material: feed digesta; isolation source: rumen digesta from from 15 high feed efficiency cows and 15 low feed... | host: Bos taurus ... | reverse complement strand
AGAAGAACATCCTCCCCTTCGGGGAGGCTTGGTGGGGTTTTTGGTGGGGTTTTACATAAACTTATAGGTATATCCCTTCTTCTTTTTCTTCACTTCCTCAGGAGTACCTGTGGCAAGGATTGTACCACCGTTTCTTCCACCCTCAGGACCAACATCGATAATATGGTCGGCGAGTTTAATAACATCCAGGTTATGCTCGATGATGAGCACCGTATTGCCACGATCTACGAGTTTCTCCAATACACCCATCAAAATGCGGATGTCCTCGAAATGCAAACCGGTGGTTGGCTCATCCAGAATGTATAGTGTCTTGCCGGTATCCTTCTTGCTGAGCTCAGTTGCCAACTTCACACGCTGACTCTCACCACCTGATAGGGTAGTCGAGCTCTGGCCGAGCTTCAGATAGCCTAGGCCTACATCCTGAAGTGCCTTGATCTTTGGCAGAATAGTAGGAACATTCTCAAAGAACTCCACCGCCATATTCACGGTCATATCCAGCACGTCGGCAATGCTCTTTCCCTTGAATCTTACCTCCAAGGTCTCGCGGTTATAACGCTTGCCGTGACATACCTCGCAAGGCACCATCACATCTGGCAGGAAGTTCATTTCAATCGTCTTGTAGCCATTACCTCCACAAGCCTCACAACGTCCACCTTTCACATTGAAGGAGAAACGGCCAGCTTTGTATCCTCTGATCTTAGCCTCAGGCAGACCTACGAAGAGTGTGCGGATGTCGCTGAAAACGCCCGTATAGGTAGCAGGGTTACTTCTTGGAGTTCTTCCGATAGGACTTTGGTCCACATTCACAATCTTGTCGATATTCTCAATGCCCTCAATACTCTCGTAAGGCATTGGCTTCTTCAAACTGCGATAGAAATGGTGGGAGAGAATAGGCTGCAGTGTCTCGTTGATAAGGGTAGATTTACCCGATCCAGATACACCTGTCACCACAATCAGCTCTCCTAGTGGGAACTCCACATCCACATTCTTTAGGTTGTTTCCTTTACAGCCATGCAGAATAATGCTCTTTCCATTTCCCGTGCGGCGATTCACCTTGAAGGTAGAAGCCTTCATGTCCTCACCAAGCGCAGCATCGCCAACCGAGGTATGCGTTGTGCCATCTTCTTCCTTGACGATATGTGGAAGTTCGATATTTCTTTCCTTATTCAAGAACTGGGCGGTAAGGGTATGTGTCTTCAGCATCTCCTCAGGAGTACCCTGGAATACTACTTCGCCACCTTTACGTCCAGCCTTAGGACCGATGTCGACAATCCAGTCGGCAGCACGCATCATATCCTCGTCGTGCTCCACTACAATAACCGTGTTTCCAAGGTCACGCAGCTCCTTGAGCGATTTTATCAGTCGCTCGTTGTCACGCTGGTGCAAACCGATACTAGGCTCGTCGAGGATGTAGAGCACGTTTACCAACTGGCTACCGATTTGTGTAGCCAGGCGGATGCGCTGACTCTCACCACCCGAAAGTGTAGCCGACTGGCGGTTGAGCGAGAGATAGTCGAGACCCACCTCGAGCAGGAAGTTCACACGAGTGCGCAATTCCTTCACAATTTCCCCGGCAATAATCTTCTTCTGAGGGTCGAGATGTTCCTCCACATTCTCCAGCCAGTCCTTCAAGTCTGTCATATCAAGGTTGGCCACCTCAGAGATATTCTTGTCCCAGATTCTATAGGATAGCGATTCACGATTCAAGCGATGTCCGTGACATTCCGGGCACTCCACATCAGCAAGGAACTGGTCAGCCCATTTCTTGCCACTGTTGCTTTCATCGTTCTCCATTACATCCTTCAAGTATTTCACCACACCATCAAACTCCACAAAGTAGTCGCTGGTGGTGTGGACCTTTTCCTTGTCAATTTTCACAGTTTCGAGCGAACCATTCATAATCTCGCTCATCGCCTCCTCAGGAATGTCCTTAACCGGAGTCTTCAAGTCACATTCATATTTCTTCAGGATGGCCTCAATCTGCCAGAAAATCATCTGATTCTTGTATTTTCCAAGCGGAACGATAGCACCTGCGTGAATGCTTGCCTTATCATCAGGAATCACCTTCTTCAAGTCGATTTCGCTGATTACTCCCAAACCCTTACAGTGAGGGCAGGCACCCTCAGGCGAGTTGAAAGAGAACATGTTTGGAGCAGGGTCCTTGTAGGCGATACCCGTAGCAGGGTCCATCAAGCGCTTAGAGAAAGTCTTGGCCTCACCAGAATCCTTCTCCATAATCATCAGCATACCGTCGCCCTGTTTCATGGCAGTCTGTACACTGTGGCGTAATCGCTCATCATCCTTGCTCTGTACGGCAAGTTTATCAATCACCACCTCGATATTATGATTCTTGTAGCGGTCCACCTTCATACCTCTCACGATTTCCTGCACCTCGCCATCCACACGGATGTAGAGATAGCCCTTACGTCGCATACTTTCGAAGAGCTCACGATAGTGACCCTTACGCTGTCTCACGAGTGGAGCCAGAATATAGATGCGCTTCTCGTCATAATCGTTGAGAATCATCTCGATTACCTTCTCCTCAGTGTATTTCACCATAGGCTCACCGCTCAGGTAGCTGTAGGCAGTACCCGCACGTGCGTAGAGCAAACGCAGATAATCGTAGATTTCGGTAGTAGTACCCACCGTAGAACGAGGGTTCTTATTGGTCGTCTTCTGTTCAATGCTGATCACCGGCGAAAGACCAGTGATCTTGTCAACATCCGGACGTTCCATATTGCCCAGGAAGTTGCGGGCATAGGCCGAGAAAGTCTCGATATAGCGACGCTGACCCTCGGCGAAAATAGTGTCGAAGGCAAGCGATGACTTTCCAGAGCCTGAAAGACCAGTGATAACAGTTAGTGAGTTGCGGGGAATCATCACGTCCACATTCTTCAGATTGTGTACACGCGCACCCCAAACGTTGATCTGATTACCTTGAGTAATATCTTTTTTAGTATTCATCTTTCTACCTATTGATTAGATGTCTCCATATATTCCCTGAGCAGGTTGACATCCGTTTTTATATGATAGGTTCTTCCATCCGAACCTTTTGCTTCCACGTTGCAGAAATATACACCCTGAGGTGCAGGTGATCCGTTGATAGTGCCATCCCATCCACTGGATGATGCATCACTCCATTCATACACTTTTTTCCCCCATCGGTTGAAGATCATTGCCTTGAAGGAAATCAAGCTCTGGTGTTCTATAGGCTGATAAGTGTCGTTGATGCCATCGCCGTTTGGCGAGAAAGCATTTGGCATTCTCAGCTTACTCTCCGAGATAGTCAGTTGATAAGGCTCATCAACATTCGAGAAGTCCAGCTCCTGATCTTCTTTTGTCATTTTCACCGTATATATAATGTGGTAGCTTCCCGATTGCGAGAAAGTGTAGTCTATATTCGGCTCATGACGTGTTATGGTGGCAGAGTCGGGGAGGTGTATGATTTTCCATTCATAGAAGTTGGCAGTCCATCCATCCTCCTCTTCAGCTCTCACAGAGAGATTGCAGTTGATAGGTGCCTCTGTGATTGCATTGAGCTCATCCCCAGCCTCTGACGATTTGGATTCTCCAGTACCATCAGTAGCCGACCAGCTTGCCACCACATTCTGTGCATCTGCGACAGAAGGGTAAAGAGCCGCTAAAACAAAAGTCAGAATATAAAGAATCAATCTTTTCATATACCTCACTTAATATGTTTATGTGTAAAGTGCAAAGATAAGCATTTATTTTGAGAAAGCATAGGGTGGAGTGTTATTAAATAAAAAAACAGCTCCTCTTTTTAAGAAGGAGCTGCTTTGTTTCATTTGTTGTGATATTTAATGTTTTAATGCGTTCTTAGCTTTAAGCGAATAATAAGTAATAATTGTAATGCGAATGTTTTAACTTTTAACACTGCAAAGATACATATTATGCATATTCTATAGGAGGTATTTATTATTTTTAGGGGTGGAAATTTTAACTAAATGTCTTATTTGTGCATATTGGACGTACTATTAGACGCTATTTGTGTCCGTTTTTGCCAAATTTGACAATTATTTATTGTATATTTACTAATAATATGCAATTTATTATCCAGTTAATTAACTGGATAATTCATAGTTATCATATTCCTTATAGTGTTATAATCCTGTGGTAATGTAAGTGTATAGTCTGAAAGCAGCAAGTAGTCCTATTAAAATTATCAAGTATTTGTACCTTGAGAAGAATGTTATTTCTTCTTCCTCGTCATACACAGGTTCTTCATCTTTAGCTTCCTTATGAGGGACAAACCATTTTTCCTTTTGCTTTTCATAAGCAGTCGATTCATCCTTTTCTCCTTCTATATTTTCTGTATTGTCGGAAATTTGCGCAAGTTGAACAACTGGCATTTCTCTAAACTTATAATTCTCATAAGAGGCATCTGTTGCTCGTTTGGCATATTTGATGACCAGTTTCTCCTTCTCCTTCAGAATCTTCTTATGTGCTTCTTTTACGCTACTATATACTGCCACTATTAAGTTTATCTTATCATCTGGATCCTTGCCGAATTCTTCTTCGGTAAGTTCTTCGTTATAGCATTCTAAGGCATATTTTTCGTCATCAGATAGGTAGCTTTCCATGTATTCATGATCAACTTTGTTAAGAACGTATCTCTTTAGTTTTTGCTGGAAATCAAAATACACAGGGTAGGCAACTTTTGTCTGATATTTCTTGCTGGCTCTTGCTATCTTATCCTTGGTATCAATAAGTTCCATGCATTTCGGCGTGATAGTCCCGTCTATAACATTCATAATTTCCTGGGCATAGAAAATCTTACTATAGGCATACCTTACTTCATCTGGATTATCCGCATATTTCAAGGCTGTAGCATAGATGCTTTCATCAATTACTTTTACCTTGCCTTTAATCATCTCCAAGTGTGCTGTAATCTCATCCAGAGGCACGTCTTTAGCTTTATAGCTTTCACCTTTATATGTCACAAAACTGTTTTCCTTGAAAGTACTGGCTTCAAAGGCTATATCGTAGTCTTTCTTTGCAGAGTCGTATTTACAGTTCAGTTCAATATTTGCATCAGAAAGTGGATCGAAATCCTCATCAGGTTTCGTGTAATTCTCAAAGTCAAATGGGATAACTTCCCTTTCGAAGTATTTCATATATGGATAGTCACAGAAATATTCCTCGATTTTCTGATCTAGTTCCTCTTCGCTCAGTAATGTAAGTTGCTCTTTGTACCTCTGGGTTATATTTTCGATAGCCTCATTACCTAGTTTTTCAACTAAATTATATGGAATGAGATCGCGAGTGCTACCTTTTCTTATAAATTTAGCCGGATAATTTAATTCTCTGATTCTTTCTTGGTCGGTATAATCTGAACTATTTTCATGGGTGGATATTTCTCTGTAAGCATCTTGGGGATATATTGGTTTGTTGAGAAGAGTTGAGGCATGAATCGGCTTGCCTGTGATTTGTGAAATATAGTCTTGTGTTTTCGAATATGCTTTCCAATAATTCTCAATAATAAATCCGTTATTGGCGAGATTTTCTATAAAAGCAACGAATTCCTTATATCGTCTGTTAATCTCATTTGTTTTGAGCATAGAAGAGCATTTGACGGTACTTCCCACTTGTCGTGCTGTTAAGTCGCATTCTTTTAGGTAGGCGAAAGATTCATATTCACCCATACTCATCTTGTACCTGCCTTCAACATAGTTTAATAGTTCTATATAATAAAAGGTAAGATAATATAGAATGTATCCATAGATTTTAATCACACATTTCACTGCAAATGGAGCGATACCATTGTAATTCTTCATTTTCTCGGTTATATTTATCCATTTCTTGCTGATTTCGTAAATGCAGGAAATGAAATTATATAGCATATAGATTATGGTATGGCTTAATGATGTTTTCGATTTTAGTGACTGCATTGATTGGATGATTATACTGGATAGTTCGGCACGATTGAGGTGTTCTATCTGGGCAACATTTAATGTGATAGCTTTAGTGCCTCTCAGTAAACCATTTGGAAAGATGGATCCTGACAATGTTATATTCATAGCGAATATTCCGTCTTTAGGACGTTTAAGTCCTGCACTCTTTGCAATTTCGTCAATGAAAGCATTAAGTTTTGAAGCATTGTTTTCGGTTATTTTGAGTCCTTTGTATCTAGGATTACCTGTTAAGAATATGAAGAATTGAGCGATTATGTAGAAATTGGCAGGTATGAAAAAGATAACGAAAATTATAAGGGGTAATATGCCCATAAGTGCCAATATAAATGCAGTTACGTAATCACCATTTATGCACGAAAGAATTAGCTCTTTTGTATGCATAAAGAAATCTATATCTGCTATAACAATAATATAGAGAAGTGGCAGTATACAAATAATTGCTACCATCATCCACATTATTAAATTAAGATATACACTTGCTCCAGTTTGTAATTTATTCGTATTCATTTTTCAAGGTTAAAATATTCCGCATTAGCAGTTGCAAAAGTAGTGATATCTTGGGATATAACAAAAAAAATAGCTTCCCTTTTTACGGAGAAGCTATTTTGTTTTAATGATTTTAATTTTAGCTTGTATTAGTAATAAAATGTAATGCGAATGTTTTAACTTTTAACACTGCAAAGATACATATTATGCATATTCTTTGGGAGGTAAATATTATTTTTTGGGGTGGAAATATTAATCAAATGTCATATTTGTGCATATCGGACGTACCTTTAGATACTATACTTGTCCGTTTTTGCCGAATTTGACAATTGTATATTGTATATTTACTAATAATATTCAATTTATTTTCCCGTGATTAAGTATGCGAGTAATCTGAATGCGGCAAGAGAACCGATAAATAATATCAGAAATTTGTTATGTTTGAAAAGTGTTTCATCCTCACTCTCGTTATATACTGGTTTGTTACTTTTTTGCTTTGTTCTATCTTCCAGAAAAGAGTCTAATCCTTTTGCTTTTTCATTAGATGTTGTTCTTGCGTCGGAATCTTTAATACTTTCTATGCTATGAGAAATTTCTTCTTGCTGAACAATTGGTAGCTCTCTGGTTTTGTATTTCTTATAACACTTTTCATCTGCTCCTTTTGCATACCTTATGACTAGATCTTCATCCTCCTTTAGCATTTTTCTGTTTGCTTCAGTCATAATTTTGTATACATCCACAATTGTGTTTATTTTATCTTCAGGATTTATATCGAATTCTCCTTCTGTAATTTGCTTTTGATAGCACTTTAAAGTGCGCATTTCTTCATCAGATATATATTCTTTAATGTATTTATATTCTATCTTGTCTAGGACGTATCTACTCAGTTTTTGCTGGAAATCAAAATATACAGGGAAGGTAATTGATGCCCGATATTTCATGTTGGCACTTGCAACCCTATCCTTTGTATCAATGAGTTCCGAACATTTTTCCTTGAGCGTTATGTCTATTGCAGAATTAATGTCCTGGGCAATGAGTATTCTTCTATAGGCTTCCTTTATTTCATCTGGATTATCTGCATATCTCAAGGCTGTAGCATAGATGTTTTCATCAATGCTTCTAACCTTGTTTTTAAGCATTTCATAATTCTCTCTGATTTCATCCAAAGGCAAGTCTTCTGCTTTATAAAGTTCTCCTTTATATTCCACATTTCTGTTCCCTTTGAAAGTATTTGCGTCAAATGCCCTGTCAAAGTCGCTTTTTGCGGCGATATATCTACAGTTCAACTCAATGTTCTCTTCTGAAAGTGGGTCAAAATCCTCTTCTTGCTTTGCATAGTGCTCAAAATCAAATGGGATTATTCCTCTTTCGAAATATCTCATGTACGGATAGTTACAGAATTTCTCCTCGATGGCCTCGTCAATTTCTTCTTTGGTTAAAAATAAATAGTCCTCTTTATGTTGTTTTTTTAATTTATATAGAGCCTCCCTTCCCATTTTATCATATAAATCTTTCGGCATTAGGTCAGCAGCGCTTCCTTTTCTTATAATCTTTGCTGGATACTTCTCTTCACGCATTCTTTGAATACTTGCATTATAATCAAACACGGAATGGTCATCAATGTCGGGCGTCAGTGCGTATGTTATTGGATATATTGGTTTGTTAAGAGAAATAGACGATACTATTCGTTTGCCAGTTGCCTTTGCGATGTATTCTTCTATTTTCGTATAGGTTTCCCAGTAATTGTCAATTATAAATCCGTCCTTGGCGAGATTGTAGCAAAAATCATGAAATTCATTATAGCGTCTATCTATTTCTTCCATTTTGGAGGTGGCGGAAATAGCGATACCACTTCCTACTTGCTCTGTCGCGAAGTCGTAATCCTTGAGGGTTAATAGTTTCTCGTACTCATCAATTGCTATATCGCATTTATTCTCAAGGTAGTCTAGTATTGTTATGAAAATATAGGTGAGATAATATAGAAAGTATCCATTCATCCTTACGGCCAAATTTATCTTCCAGTAAAATCCTCCCTGGTAATGTTTTAATTTATCCATTGTGTTTATCCATTTCTTGTTAATTTCATAGATGTTTGAAATAAATTGATGAAGATGGAAAATAATCATATAGCTAAATGATGTTCTCGCTTTTAATGAATGCATTGACTGAATAAGTAAGGTAGAATATTCAGCTCGATTCATATATTTTGGGTAGGTTAAACCTAAAATGATTGCTTCGAATGATCCGAATATCCGTGGGTAGGATACAATTTTATTTATTGAGTCTTCTGTTATGTATACTCCGTCCTTTGGTCGTTTTATATTTACGCTGTCAGCAAGTTCGTTAATGAAATTTATTAGCTTCGGATTTTCTTTTTCTGTTATTTTAGTTCCTTCAAATTTTTGTCTTTGTACTATGAACGGAATAAGTTGACGTAGAATAATTATGTTGGCCGGCATGATAAATTTCACGAACAACATTCCTAAACATGCACCTCCTATCATGTATGTCAATATTTTTACGTCATCTATGTTTATGCAGGCAACAATGAAGTCTTTTATCATTATAAAAGCTTGATAATCGCTGGCTATAATTAGCCAGAGTACTGGTAGTATACAAATAATTGCTACTATCATCCACATCAATACATTAAGGTATATTCTCGCTTCTGTTTGAAATCTATTCGTATTCATTCTTCAAGGTTAAAATATTCCGCATTAGCAGTTGCAAAAGTAGTGATATCTTGGGATATAACAAAAAAAATAGCTTCCCTTTTTACGGAGAAGCTATTTTGTTTTAATGAATCTTAGTTTTAGCTCGTGAGTAAGTAATAAATGTAATGCGAATGTTTTAACTTTTAACACTGCAAAGATACATATTGTGCATATTCTTTGGGAGGTAAATATTATTTTTCGAGGTGGAAATATTAACTAAATGTCTTATTTGTGCATATCGGACGGGGGAATAGACGCTATTTTGGCTGATTTTGACAAGAATGTCAGGAGGTCTAGCTGTTGGTGTTCCCATTTTCGATGAAATAATTGAAATTATTGAGTTGCAGGGCAAGTTTTCCGGATTCATTTCATTTAAAAAATAAAACAAATTAATCATCTATCAATTATGAAAATAAAACTATTGAATGTTGCAGCCTTTATGGCGCTCTTTTTAACCGCTATTCCTGCCAGTTCTCAAACTAGTAAGCATGAGATTAGGGCGACCATCGGATTAGGTGTAGATGCAGAAGTAAATGATGTACGTGAAGATTTAAAGAATGAATTTGGTTTAGAGAATAGCCGTAATAGGGGATTGAAGAGTGTTCAGGGATCATATTCTTTGGAATATTTCTATCATCCCAACAAGTATTGGGCTATAGGTGTGAACTTTGGAATTGCTGAATCATCAGGAGCTGGGATTCGACGAAGTTATGACACCACCTGCAATTCCAGTTTTTCGGATGGTGAAAGTGCTGATGCAGTTCCCCGTTTAATAGGAGGCTTCATCTATGCGTTTATGCCTTATTCAGAGATAAACATTAAATCGAAATCGCAGTTCTTTCTGCCTTCTGTAAAATATTCGTGGATTTCGAAAGAACATTTCTGCCTATATTCCAAGTTGGGATTAGGCGCTCAGCATTATAAGATAGATATTACAAGCGGTTCTAATGATTATGCTTCGCTAGATCGGTATATCGAAAAAGTGAAATTTGCCTATCAGCTTTCTGCTTTGGGAATAGAATTCGGAGGTGAACGCTTGCGTGCATCCATTGATTTTGGTTATGGCAAGCAGGGCATTGTGAATGCAGGATTGGTAGTTAATTTATAATCGGCTTATGTGGCATAGCCTTTCTTTTATCTCCCCCACAAGTGGGGGAGAAGACCTTTATGTTATCCGATAGCCTTTACAATGAAGTCCACATGCTCGTGGATAGCCTTCAGAGCCTCTTCGCTCAACACACCAGTACCGGCATTGAGGAGTCCACCAGTGAACTTACCTCCAAGGTATTCCATGTTGCAGAAGTTAGCACTCACCTTGAAGCGGTTCAGAATATCCTGATCGGTAATGCCCATCACGCCACCAGTATATACTTCTGTAGGAGCACCAGCAGTGATGCCGAATACAATTTTCTTTCCCTTCAGAGCTGTACCTGTGCTGCCATAAGCCCATCCGTGAGCGAAAGTTTCCTCCCACCAGCGCATAACGATAGAAGACATAGAATACCAGAAGAGAGGTGACTGTACGATGATGATGTCAGCATCGAGCAATTTCTTCTGCTCAGCTTCCACATCAATTTTGTAGTCAGGGTAGAGTTCTGCGAGATTATCGATTTCCAAACCAGGAATGGCTGCTGCCAATTCCTTTACAATTTCCTTGTTTGCTACAGAGTAGTCCTGGTAGGTATGACCAGTTACTAATAAAATTTTTGCCATATTGTTTAATGCTATTTGTTTGTAATTTCACAAATATACATTGAATAATTGAGATATCCAACAATTTTATAGATTATTTAGCAATCAATTTTTCTGTTTATACTTAATTTTTAAGTTAATTATTTGGCGTTTACCTTAAATTGCTTTACCTTTGTAAATAGATAACTTAAAAGTTAAGATGAAAGTAAAGTATGAGATAAAACTTATCGAAGAACACGAGAAAGTAAATTTCTATAGTATTCTTCTTGATAACGAAGAACTTTCAGAACTTGAACGATTCTTTGAAAAGTTTCCTTTGGGATGTGAATACGATGAAGAAGTTGATGTTATTGTTGCTTGGCTTGACAAAATTACACAGAAAGGAGCTTTAGAACGTTATTTTCGTCCAGAAGGCCATTATGGTGATGGAGTTGGCGTTATTCCAATTGATGTTGGTAATAAGATCCGTCTTTATTGTCTTCGCTTATCGGATAAAATTCTCATATTTGGTAATGGTGGTGTTAAAGATTCCGACTCATGGCAAAATAGTAAAACACTTGCGCCATACGTTAAACTTCTAATCGATACAAGCCGTTTTATTCATTCAAGGATTATTGACGGTAGAGTACTATTGATAGATAAAGAAATTATTGGTAATTTAAGTTTTTCTAGAGATGAAACGAAGTAGTATCATAGATGAACGACGAAAGCACATTAGTCCTGAGGTTCGAAAGTCAGTGGATTTATCATTCCAGATTGTAGATCGTATTCACGAAATTCTCAAGGAAAAAGGTTTGAAACAGAAGGACCTTGCTTCTGCTTTGGGTAAATCTGAAGCTGAAATTAGCAAGTGGATGCGTGGTACTCACAATTTTACCATCGATACATTGGTTTCAATAGAGAAAGCCTTAGGCTCATCCATTATTACAGTGGTTCATTCTGAGTTCACTTTACCAAATTTTGAGCCAATTCTAGCTTCTGAACCACCGATAAAATAGATTGAAGCAGTACACATATGCTTGATTTACGCTGTGGGTTAAAACCCCACTGTGATAAACAAAAAATAGCTTCTCTTTTTACGGAGAAGCTATTTTGTTTTAATGATCTTAGTCTTAGCTTGTATTAGTAATAAAATGTAATGCGAATGTTTTAACTTTTAACACTGCAAAGATACAAAACATACAGTTACCCCTGGGGATAAATCTTGTTTTTCTGGGTGGAAATATTGACAAATGTCTATTTTGTGCAAATCGGACAAGCAATTTTGGCCGAATTTGATAAAAAGACAATATATTTATAATTAGTCTATTGATATATACATGTTTCGTGTATCCGGCTTGAAAATCAATAAGTTACGGTGTGCTTATTACTAGAAAAACTGTGAACTAAAAAATATGGATGAATCGACAGGTATTTTAAGTGAAGCAACTTTTTATTATATTTTTTTTGTAGTTCGTATCCGATTTATCTGGAATTTTATTATCTTTGCCTTATTAAAACCTGTTGGCGGAATTAATTTAGTGGTCTCAATATCTGCAAAACCGCATAACCTTCTAAAAATAAATTAGTTGCGGAATTTTAGAAATAGTGGAAGTAACAAAATAGTAACAACCTATTGTTTCTGTTACTTGACTATCTCTGTTTGCAAAGATAACGAATTAGTTCTAAATTCGCAAGAACGAATTGAGAGAATTTTACTGCTATTCATTTTAATCAGTATCATTTTTTTAGGCTACAACGATATATTCTGCCTGTTAGCTTATCTTTTGAAAAGGAACAATTGTTTAAATATGTTGCATCTAACCTACTTTTTGAGTGTAAATCGGTAACTTAGCCTGCCTATTTTGCTATACAATCTTAATTTTAAAGTTAATAATTTGGGGCTTTGATGGTTTTTCATGTTGAAAGGGGGGCGGTTCTAAGTGAATCATCCCCCTTTCACATGGTGTTTTTGCGTCGATTTACTATCTCATTCAGTTTATGGAATATTAGTACGATATAAAACTTTGCGGAATAGAATCAGTGTGGAAATAATCCCATTAAATGAACAGGCCCTATCAATCCAGAATGGACAAGGGTTCCATTATTTTTCATGATGCTTTTGGCACCATAGAAAGGAACAGCGGTAAAGCTATGTGGCTCTGTATCAGACTGGCCATCACCAACGAGTCGGTTTACCCAGGTATTTATTACCTTCACTTCAATAGTATTCTTACCCGCTTTTAATTCTCCTTCATAAGTCACTTTGTATGGGGATTTCCATATAAAATCAACATGATGGCCATTAATGAACACATCGGCCATCTGACCCACTTCTCCTAAGTCAATACATAGCCCTTTAGGCATATTTTTCTTCGATAGGATAAAAGAATTCTGATATGTCGTAGTACCAGAGAAATACTTTATAGCTGGTTCTTCTGATTCGGTGAGAGAGGTGAGATCATTAAATATCCTCGTTCCCTTCGGGGCATCAAGGCCTTTGAATGAAACAGTCCAAGGACCATGGAGTGCCAATTCGCCACCTACTTTCAGAGGTGCAGGTTCCACCTCTGGTGCATCATCAGGGTCAGAAACAATAAAGAAGGCATCATCAGCACCCAAGTGTAGACATCCGTCTTTGAGTGCACCATGAACAGGCTTGCCACTGACAGGATCCATCACGGAGAGGGCACCCTTAGCATCGCGAAGCACAATGTTAGCATCCACTTCTTTTCCGCTGAAGTTGCGCACCCAATAAATATTACGATTTCCATCTGTGCGATGCACATAGCGTATGCCAGGAACAGACGATAGGAAATCAGGTTCTACCCCAAATCGTTTCAGTCCTTCTGCTACTGACCCTGTCCACACATTCTGGCGACCAACATGCCAGATGCCGACTTTCAGACGTTCAAATTCTGCTGCATCATCACCTTGCCCAGCCATGCTGGTAGGTTCCTTTCCTATAAGGAACATGCCATTTGCAACCAGCAGATTCAGTTTCCGGAGAACCTCTATGCTCATCTGCTGTGTGTTTTCACCCAAAACAATCACTTTGTAGTCTTCAGCTGAAATCTTATTCAGCAGTGCGTGTGGGCTGCAAAAATCGTAGGCATAGCTGTCTGGTACATCCGGCAGTGTTTTGGAATAGGATGCTGTTACATTGGTATCCTCACCATAGTACCATAGGATGTCGGCTACATTGTGTCCTGTCTGCAGATAGTAACAGCTGCGGGCAAGATAGTCGGTCCAGTATTTGGCATATTCGGCCCAGGTCTCATGACGATTGAACCACTGACCAAAGATAAGAAGCCCCAGCCCTGGACGAAGATCATCAGATGGCTGATGGGCACTCTCATGGATGAAGAAACGATTAAGACCACTCATCAAGGCAACGTCTGCTACTTCTTTCAGATTGCCAGGATACCAGCTATAGGCATTACCGTAGATACCGTTGGTAGTAAAACACTCACCTGCAACTATATTCTGTCCGTAGATGTGAGCAGCAGAAGCTGATTCGCGTATGTCGGCCTGATAAGGTATGCTTTCTGATGCGCTTACAGTCCATATAGCAGCCATAGGAACAGTAGCAGTGCGCTTCAGGTTCATACCATCACCTACAAAAGCGCGAGCACTTTCGTGACTTTCTGTATAACGGCCCTTCATACCATACTCTTGCAAGATGTCGTTCACTCGGTCATAATTAGCAGCAAGTAGTTCACCAATGGTCTCACGCCAGTCAAATAGAAAATCTTCAGTAGCTTTGCTACTCTCAATGATCTCACCTGTCAAAGCCGGCAGCCAACATCTCAGGTCGTAGCCTCTGGCCTGTCTGAAGGCTTTCTCCATCTTTGGGGTCCATGTCATCTGCTCTGCCTCATAGCTATCAATCATGAGATATTGTATTCCGCGTTCTCCAAGTAGCCCGCCTGAAGCATCCTTGTACATATCCAGATAGGTATGGAAATAGCGGCTCCAAGCATCAGGGTCCAATTTGTCCACTTCCAGTCCTGTAGCTTCCGTTGGAGCAGGGTGATTCTGCTTTCCAGTAAGGGAGGTTCCAAATCGATAGATACGCCATTTTCCAGCCGGAACGTTCCATTCTAGCACCCCATTCTTCACCTTGTCTGTCAGGTCGACGGTTTCCAATATAGGAGTTTCTGTGTCTGGTGTTGGTATTTTGTTGAGGTCGACAGGAGAGGCGAATCCAGCCTTTTCCTCAGCATGGTGGTTCTTCTCTAATTTAGTTGAATTTGTATTTCTTAAGTAGTATATAAATACCAATTTGCAAATTAGGTATAATTAACTGATAATCAATAAATTACGCCCTACAAAATTAGGATATTT